>Ga0315316_10003169_pt1 | contig 11911 bp, 3 predicted proteins | sample M160m3416metaG_FD_203702 | JGI IMG/M metagenome (GOLD analysis project Ga0315316, IMG submission 203702) | Ammonia-oxidizing marine archaeal communities from Monterey Bay, California, United States - M1 60m 3416 | ecosystem: Environmental > Aquatic > Marine > Intertidal zone | place: USA...
GTGTAATATCTTATCACACATTCCTAATCCTTCAAAAGAGGTAATTTCTCTTTATGATAAGCTAAAACAACTGTAGATTTATGGCAAAAGTTAAAAAATCATTAATGGGTACAGATTATGTGGAATCTATACCCAAGAAAACCCGCCAGGGTCAAGGGAAACATACCAAATTCGTTGCAACTAGTAAAAATAAGGCCCAAAAGAGGTCCCGAGGACAAGGAAAATAGAAAAATCTCTCTCCTCTCCATTTCGGAGGGGATTTTTTATGCTTTTTAGTGTTTTTATAAGGTAAATAGTAGTAAAATTGGGAAAAATTATGGAAAATCAAGACTTTTTACGGGAGATCTCTAATGATAGGTTTACACCGGCTCGGAAAAACTCTAAGGAAACGGAATTATTTGAGGAATTACCATCAGTAGAGGAATTTGTTGATAAAAAGAACGATTCTACACCACTATTTGAGTATGATGGCAGAACTTTGCCTTTGGGCTGATAAATAAAGCCAGTATTAACTGTAATTAAGTGCCGGTACAACGCGTTAGTCAAGGATTTAAAGATATAAGTGCTACTTTTCAAGTAAATCCGATTAATTACGACTTAATTGCATTGAGAAATGAGAATGCCATTGCAAGATCAGTTAGAAATTTGATTATGACCCTTCCTGGTGAGCGACCTTTCGCTCCTGTTTTGGGTTCTAATGTTAGTAATTTGTTATTTGAAAACTTTGATGAATTAACTGCATCAGCAATTAAAAGTGAAATTAGAACTACGTTGGACAATTATGAGCCACGTATTGAATTAAATAGTGTTAAATGTGAAGCAAATTATGATAATCATGAATACAATGTAACTATTAGTTATTATATTGTTGGAATTGATGTACCACAACAAGAACTCACCTTTGCGTTATTGCCCACTAGGTAAATGCCTTTAGTAAACTTCAGCAACGTCGATTTTGATCAAATAAAGTTCTCTATTCAGAATTATCTGAAGGCGAATTCTAACTTTACTGATTATGATTTTGAAGGATCAAACTTATCGACTATTATAGACACATTAGCTTATAATACTTATATTGCCTCATATAATGCCAACATGGCCACTAATGAGGTGTTCATTGATTCTGCCACTCTCAGGGAGAATGTGGTGTCTCTGGCAAGGAATATAGGGTATGTGCCAAGATCAAGAAAATCAGCCAAAGCTAATATATCTTTTAATGTAAATGCATCTAATACATCTGCATCATCATTAACACTTAAAGCTGGTTTAGTTGCACTATCAGATCAAAGATTTGGTACAGAGACTTATTCTTTCTGTATACCAGATGATATTACTGTTCCTGTAAGATCTGATGGACTAGCACAGTTTTATGATATTGACATTTATGAAGGAACTCATATAACACAAACCTTCACGAAGAGTTCTAGAAATCCTTATCAAAGATTTATTCTTACAAATGGAGGAATTGATACTTCACTTCTTAGGGTGAAGGTATTCAATAATGACACTTCCACCGTTTCTAGAAAATTTAATGAATTTGATAGCCTTATAAGTTTAGATTCTGAATCTCGTATCTTCTTCCTTCAAGAAACTGATAACGAAAGATATGAATTATTATTTGGTGATGGAACTTTTGGAGTAGCTTTACAAGAAAATGAATATATCTCTGTTGATTATATTCTATGTAATGGTAGTTCAGGAAATAATATAGGACAATTTACTTATTCGGGAACTTTAGTAAACAATAATGGAGATACTGTTACTGCAGGTGTTTCTGTTGTGTCAACTAATCAATCAACAATTGGTGGAAAAGAAATTGAGTCTATAGATTCTATTAAAAAATATGCTCCTAGAATCTATGCTTCCCAGAATAGAGCAGTAACAGCAGCTGATTATGAAGCTCTTCTTCCTAAAATTTATCCTGAAACGGAATCAGTTTCAGCTTATGGTGGAGAAGAACTAAGTCCTCCTTCTTTTGGAAGAGTTTTTATTAGTGTTAAACCTTATAATGGAGTTTATCTTTCTAGTTCTATCAAACAGAATATTAAAAATGAATTAAGAAAATATGCTGTTGCTGGTATTACTGCTGAAATTGTTGATTTGAAATATTTGTATGTAGAAACCAATAGTACTGTTTATTATAATTCTAATTTAGCGTCTAATGCACCTGCAGTAAAAACAGTAGTCTCAAATAATCTTACACATTACTCTAATTCTAGTGAGTTAAATAAGTTTGGGGCTAGATTTAAGTATAGTAAATTCCTCAATGTTATTGATAATAGTGAGGCCTCAATTACTTCTAATATTACTACGGTAAATATGAGAAGGGATCTAAGAGTTACATTAAACCAATTTACTGAGTATGAACTTTGTTATGGAAATCGATTCCACATTAGATCTGAAGATGGATATAATATTAAATCTTCTGGATTTAAAGTGAGTGGTATTAGTGATATTGTTTATTTTGGAGATCTTCCCAATGAAAACCTTACCACAGGTACTATTTTCCTATTTAAATTAAATTCTCCAACACAACCTGTAATTGTAAAAAGAGGGATTGGAACTATTGATTATGTCAAGGGTGAAATTATGTTAAATCCTTTAAAAATCATTTCTACAAATGTGTTTCGTAATGATCTTTCTCTTATTGAAATATCTACCAATCCTTATTCTAATGATGTAATAGGATTGCAAGATCTCTTTTTACAATTAGACCCCAACAACCTTACCATTAATATGGTATCTGATGAAATTTCTTCTGGAAATGATGTTTCTGGTAGTAATTATACAGTAACTTCTAGTTATTCATCCACATCACTTACAAGATAATACAGAATGGCCGTCGATAGAGTTAACTTCCAGGATATTGTTGCTAGTCAACTTCCTAGATTTGTTAGAGAGGATTTTCCTCTTCTTTCAGATTTTATGGAGCAGTATTATGTTTCCCAAGAACATCCAGGAGGAACATATGATTTGCTTCAAAATATTGATAAGTACGTAAAAGTTGATGAATTATATAATTTAACTAGTTCTACACTTCTTGATGAGAATATTGGATTTACATCTACTACTATTTCAACTGCACCACCAGGACCAAGTGGTATTACTACCACTAGTGGTGGGGTTTTAATAAGTGATGTTAGATATTTGGAAAATGATGGAAGTTATACTGAAGGATTTCCAGAAAATAATGGCATCATTCAAATTAATGATGAAATTATTACTTATGAATATAAGACTAGTACAGAATTTGTAAATTGCACAAGAGGATTCTGTGGTATTACCTCTTATAGTAATCCTAATAATCCCGAAGAATTAGTATTTTCTAAGTCTTCTGCATCGCCACATAGTAGAGGACATGTAATTTATAACTTAAATGTTATATTTTTGCAGGAGTTTTTTAAAAAGATTAAAGGTCAATTTACTCCAGGGTTTGATGAGAGAACTCTTTATCCTGGATTAGATAAGAGAAATTTTATTTACGGTGCTAACAGTTATTATAATTCAAAAGGTACAGACTCTTCTTTTAAAATATTATTCCAAAGTTTATATGGGAAAGATGTAGAGATAGTTCATCCTAGTGAATTTCTTTTCCGTCCTTCAGATGCTAATTATAAGGTAACTAAGGATATTGTAGTTGAATCTTTCCAAGGAGATCCTTTAGAATTAAATAATCTAACTCTTTTTCAAGATTCTACTGGAGCGAAAGGATCTGTTGCTAATGTAAGAAAAGTTTTATATAATTCTAAGGTAGGATCTGGATCTACTACTGTTGAATTTGTAAGTCCTGAAGAGCGTAGTCAATATTATCAAGTTAGTCTTGATATTATAGAGGAAGCTGCCTCAATTGATGATTTTAAACCCAATCCAAAAACTAAGTTATTAACTGATATAGTTTATAATAGTGGAAGTAATAATAATATTATTGATGTAGATTCAACAATTGGATTTCCAGATACAGGATATCTTGTTGTAAAAGATGTTAATGGTGATGTAGTTTCTTTGGGATATGATGGTAAAAATGTAAATCAATTTCTTAATGTTACAGGAATTACAGCATCTATTGGTAAATGTCAGAAAAAGAGCGATATTAGTTTAGATGACTATGCATATGCATATGTTGGAATTAGTACTTCAACACAAATTAAAGTTAGAGTTACAAATACTTTAAAAAGTTTAAAATTAGATAGTAAAACATATCGTTATAATGCCAAAGATACTATTAAAGTACAATCTTTAGGTATTGAAGCTAATACTAATCAAGCTTCATCTTGGTGGGTTAATAACCAGCCGTATTGGGATGTTAAAGCTATTAGGGAAGTTGATATATCAACTTATGAGGTTGATACACATGTGATTCAGACATTTTTGCCTGGAGATAAAATTACTATCACAACTAATGATACGTCTCCTGTTGGTGGTACTGTTATTGTTGTTAATTCTAATTTTACATTTAGGATTAAATGTAGCGATAATTTAGATATATCATCACCAAATCTTTACTATAAAATACAAAAAGATCTTTTAAAGATAGATTCTAGTTGGTCTGATTCTAAAGTAACAACTTCTTTTTCTACTTTTAATGGGTATCAATTGGAAGGAGGTGGACCAGGCTTTTCAACTGTTTATGGATTAACTCTTGCTCAAACACTGAATGATTATAATGCAAATGTGCAAAATGTTTATGCAAAGTTTGATGATGAGGTTTTAGTAGCTAGTAATTCTATTCCAAAATATGTTGATGAGAGTGGTAGTAATATTCCCACTGATCCATATACCAGAGCTCTTGTTTTTAGTGGATCTCCATATGATGCTACTGGCACAGCTTATAATGATACAATCAGATTAACCAGATCAGTTGATCATGGATTTTATACAGGTGATGCTATTTTCTATAATCCTGGTATTAGCACAATTTCAGTTTATGGTCGTGATAATTATAGCCAACTTACTTATACGGATGATGATGGACAAGGTTTTTTACCATCTAGTGTTTATTATCTAAAGAGAGTTGACGGTCAAAATATCAAAATTTCTAGAAGTAGAGCAGATTTGGCTGCTAATACTTTTGTAAATTTTGTTGGGATAGTAACTAATAATTTCTTTACTTATTCTGAATTTTATCAAAAAGAATTTATTCCTCAATCAATTGTTAGAAAGATATCTAGCCCCTCTATTAAAGGAGGAGTTTATGAGACAGAACCTGGTCATTTAGGAATATTGAATAATGGCGTAGAAATAATCAATTATAAATCATCTGATAATGTTTTTTATGGTCCAATTGAATCTGCTGTTATTGGAAATAGTGGTAGTGGATATGATATTATAAATCCTCCTTTATTCCATATTGATGATAGTAATGATGGTCCTACTACCGGCACAGGAGCTACTGGTATTTGTGCTGTTAGAGGTAAATTAGAAAGAATTGATATTATTGATTCGGGTCTAGATTATATTGGCACGCCTTATATTGAAATTAAAGGTGGTAATGGCCAAGGAGCTAGTGCAGAAGTTAATATGGCTCCTATTGTTCATTCATCATCATTTGTTGCTGAAGGAATAATTGGTGTAGGTAAGACTTCACCTGATCTTAGTATTGCTAATGATACTATAGGATTCTCCACTTTCCATAAATTTAATTCATTAGAAAAAGTAATTTATAAGTCAGACGGATTAAAAGGAGTCGGAGGTCTTTCTACTGATGCAACATATTATGTACAAAAAGTAGATAATTATAATATTAAATTGCACGATAGTCTTGGTGATGCAACGCTTGGTATTGGTACTATTAATATAACTTCTTATGGCGATGGAGTTCAAAAAATTCAATCCTTCTCCAAAAAAAGAATTGTTTCTAATATTATTGTTAGTAATTCTGGATCTGGATATCAAAATAAGCAAAGATTAATTGGTAAAGTTAATACAGCCAATAATAGGATTTATATTAAAAATCATGGATATTTGAGTGGAGAAATTGTTCAATATAGTGCTGGTTCAAATCCACTTGGAGAACTTTCTACAACTGCAAAATATTATATTAAAAAAGTTGATAATGATAATTTTTCTTTGAGTTTGGTGGGATCTGGAAATGCACTTCCTCGTTATTATTATGATAATGATGTTATTGTTGGTTATGCTGCCACTGGAGATGGTTCTTTTAATTATGAACCCATTACAGTTGAAGTAAAGGGTGTAACGGGAATTGGCACTACAAGCGATGGTCAAGATTTTAATTGTAAAATTCAACCTATTTTTAGAGGATCTATTGATTCTATTGATATAACTTCTGGTGGAATTGGTTATGGTTCTTCTGAAGTTTTGAATTTTAATAGACAGCCAGTTATTACTCTCAAGAGTGGAAAAGATGCACAGCTTCAGCCAGTAGTTGGTAATGGAAAAATTGTAGAGGTTATTATTAGATCTGGTGGAACAGAATATAATTCTCCTCCCACTATAGTAGTTGAAAGCCCTGAAGGGAAAAATGCAAAACTTACTCCAATTATAACTAATGGGGTAATTACTGATGTAAAAATAATTAATGATGGAATAGGATATTCTACAGAAAAGACAACTATTACTGTAGAAGCCGCTCCTCCTAATAATCCACCATCAGTTAAAGCTACTATAATTTTAGATATTAAAAGATGGAATGTTGATCTATTCCAGAAGAATTATAATAATGGAGATTCTGAAGGCCTTATCAAATCGGATGATGGATTTTTAACTAATAATATTACTAATAATTCTCTTCAATATGGATGTCTTTATGCACCCCGTGCTTTAAGAAGACATAGTTATACAGTTACTGAAGAAGGAGATGTTGTTTTTGGATCTCCAGATTTGAGAACTGTGGATTTAACTGTAATAGATGGAAGAGAAGTTGATAATCTTCAGCATTCACCTATTTTGGGGTGGGCTTATGATGGAAATCCAATTTATGGTCCATTTGGATATGCTGGTGTAGAAGGTGGTGCAGTTAGGCAAATGATATCTGGATATGAACTTCAACCTTCATCTGGTAGTAGACCTCCTTTTATTGATGGATTTTTTGTTAGTGATTATATCTTTACAGGTGGTGGGGATTTGGATGAGCATAATGGAAGATTTTGTGTAACTCCAGATTTTCCAAAAGGAGTATATGCTTACTTTATTGCTATAGATTCAGAGATATCAGAGGAAGGTCCTTTTAGAAATTATAAAAAACCCGTTTTTCCTTATATTATTGGCAATACTTATCACTCTGAACCTAATAACTTTAATTTCTTAGGATCTTCTAATCAATCTGATTATGATATTGAATCTAATGAATGGTTTAGAAATACTAATTTATATAATCTCAATCAAAGTAATAGTGGATATGATTATATTTTTAATTCTGACACTATTAGAAAACAAAGTATTGATATTACAGCATCATCTTTAGGTAATGTAGAAAATATTGGTATTTTGAGTGGAGGACATAATTATCAATATGATGATCGTTTGGTTTTTGATAGTGTAGGAACAGGTGGTAAAAATGTTGGCGCCAGAGTTGAAAGGGTGGGTGGAAAAGATATCACCACTATAAGTGCTGAGACTAGTTCAATTCCACTAGTTGAATTTGGATATAGTTCAGATACGACTCAATTTATTGGTTTTACTTCTACTCCTCATAATTTGTTATCGGAAGATATTGTAAGTGTTGAAGGCCTTTCTCAATATTTTAAAGGATTTGATGGCACATATAAAGTTGGAGTTAGATCTGATAGTCTTGTTTTAAGAAGTAGTATTGGGACAACTGAGGCTACAGGAATAACAACTTATTTTGATGTTTATGGTAATTTGGAATTTCCTGCCATTCGTCCTAATGATATTTTAGGAATTGCGACGGAAAGAGTTAAGGTTTTAGATGTTGATACAGAACTTCAAAGAATTCGTGTTTTAAGAGCTCAAGACGGTACAGCTGGATTGAGTACATTTAATGGAGAAGTTCTTTTTGAAGATCCTAGGAAATTTACAATTAATGTGGGTACAGTTAATACCACTAAAACTTTAGATGTAAACACTGAACTTTATTTTGACCCAGTAGAATCTGTTGGACTTGGAAATACAACTGGTATTGGTATTGGAAATACTCTGACAATTATTAATCCTGGAGCAGGTATTACGAATATATTTGTTAAACCTCAACACATTTATATACCCAATCACGGATTAAGTTTAAATGATAAAGTTTATTATAATATCAATGAAGGCCAATCTATTACTGGATGGAATGGTGTAACTGGTGCTGCAACTACCACTTTATCAACTTTTGAATTCTTCTATGCTGCTCCATTATCAAAAGATTTTATTGGACTTTCTACTAATAGAGTTGGTGTAGGAACTACGGCAGTTGGAACTGGTGCATATCCAGATGCTCTTAATTATACTGGAGTTGGTACAACTGTAGGACTTTTCTTCTTTACTAATATTGGAGTAGGATCTTATCATAGTTTTAAAACTTCCTTTACTAATACAGTTACTACTCAAGTTGATAGAAGCTTAGTTACAGTATCCACTGCATCTACTCACGGACTCCTGCGAGGTGATAAAGTTATAGTATCTGTAAAACCAAGTGATACTGTATCTATAGGTGTAAGTTATAGTAATGATACTCGAAGAATTATATTCGATCCTGTTGGATTTACATCTGCAAATATTGATATAACTCAAAATACTATTGGTATTACATCACATACCTTTAAAAAAGGTGATAGGGTTCTTCATGCTGCCACCACATCATCTGGTGGGATTGATAATAATGGAATGTATTATGTCCTTCCTTTTACTAGGGATAAGATCAGATTAGTTTCTCAGAAATTTGAACTAGATGAGCCTATTCCATCAGTTATTGATATTACTAGTGCGCGAAATGGAACTTTATATAAGATTAATCCATTAATTGAAATTAAGAAGAATAATAAAGTTGTATTTGATCTTTCAGATCCTTCATTGGCTTTTGTTGTAAGTGGTAATGTGAGTAAATCTGCTTTTAAAATGGGAATTTATTCTGACAATAAATTCTCACAAGATTTTGTAAGTACTGGAAAAAATGTTGGATTTGCAGTTACTGTGTCTTCAGTACAAGCAGGTAGAGCAGGAGCACAACTTACTTTGTCAGCTGGAGATGATATTCCTAATACTCTTTGGTATAAATTTAATCCCGATAATTTAGATCAAATTCCGGCTATTAAGAGTGAAATTATAGTTGATGATACCGTAAGTTCTTATAATCAGATTAATTGTGTAAAGAGTGCTTATGATGGCCATCATTTGGTTGCAACAGTTGGCACTTCGGGGGACACATTTACTTATGATACTTATAAAATTCCTCAGAGGGACTATACCTCCACTGTTGATGTAGGATCTACACCCACATCAATATCTGTATATGAAACTGATTCATCTAGAGCTTATGGTTCTATTAATAAACTTAAGATTTTAAATAGTGGATCTGGTTATAAGAATCTTCCTGGAATTTCTTCTGTTACAAGTGGATTTGGAACAGGTGCCATTTTATTTACTGAGAGTACTAATATAGGAGATATTGTAGATTATAAATTTAATGCTAATAATATAGGGTGGGATTATCCTACTGATAAAACTCTAAGACCAGTAGCAAATCTTCCAGAAATTACAAAAATAGAAGCATTAGCATCTTTTGAGAGTATTGGTATTTCTTCGGTTGGTGTGGGTTATATTTTAGCTCCTTCTTTGGTGGTAATCGATAGTTATACCAATAAAGAGGTTGATGACGTTGATTTGGAATATGATATTGGGGATACTCAAGTTACTATTATTAAAAATACTACTGGATTATATAATTATCCTCCTACAATAATTCCCAAAAATAATACTAATGGTTCTAGAGTTTTATCTGCTGATTGGACTCCATCCACAAGTATTGTAAAGATCATCTTTGACACTACTTTTACCAATAATTCAGATTTCCATTATGCTATTGGAGAAAATATTTTAGTTGAAAATATTAGTGTAGGAATTGATAGTACAGGAACAGGTTATAATTCTTCGGATTATAATTATAAGTTATTTGCTGTTACTGGTGTTCAAACTAATGCAGGTGGAACTGGAGGATGGGTTGAATATAGTTTAGATGGTCTTTTAGGTGTTGGTCAAACTCCAGGAAGATATAATGCATCTAATTCTAGTGGAAGAGTAGTTGCTGAAAAAGATTTTCCAGTCTTTTATCCTATTTTAAAGGTAAATGATTTCTTAAACGGAGAAGAAGTAGTTAGTGAAACTCAAAAAGGTGTAGTTGAGAGTTGGAATCCTCTCGCTTCGACACTGAAGGTATCAATATCTAAGGAATTGGTAGTTGGAAATATAATTAGAGGATTAACTTCTAATACTCAAGGAGAAATAAAGAGTAAAATTGATTTTGACGCTGAAATCCTTACAGGTGCTGGAGCTACTGTTGTTGAAGGATGGCAAAATAATACTGGATTCTTAAGTGATGATCTTCAAAGACTTCCTAATAATGAATATTATCAGAATTTCTCATACTCTTTAAAATCTGAGGTTTCTCATGATTCTTGGGCAGATCCTGTAGGTGCTCTTGAGCATGCTGCTGGATTTGATTTGTATGCTGATTTACAATTAGTCAGTCAGACTGATCAAACTACTCCTCCTCAAAATCGTGATGTTCGTGTAGGCACTATCGATGCTGGACTAGAGATTGTATCATCTTTAGTTGGAAGTGCAAGTCTTAATTGTTATTCTGACTTTGATTTGGTAACTGAAGGAATTATTCAAATTGGATCTCAATATTTGTCTAATGAGATAGGATTTAAGAGTAGAATTCTTACCGATTATTTTGAATCAGTTGGAAACCGCGTATTAAAGATAGATGATATTAGTGATAATTTTAGCAGTCATGCAAGTAGCCAAAAATTTACTGAAGCGGGTTCATTTGGACATAATGAAATCTTCAACAAAGCGATAGTTTTAGTAAGAGATAGTAAGTATACTGATGAAAGACAATTTGGTATTGTAACACTTCTTCAGTATGATGGATTTGGTTATATAAACCAATATGGACATCAAAATAATTTTAGTGTTTCAGGATCTTTGGATGATACTCAATATGATGAGTTAGGTGATTTTGATTTTTTGAATACATCTAGTGGTTGGTATTTAACATTTAATCCAGTTAAGTATGAGTATAATACTTATGATTTATCAACTATTTGTTTTAGTATTCTTAATGATAGTGCAACAACTGGAATTCAAACTTTGGGTGATGTGTCTCGCCTTTATAGTGGAAAGACGAACATTCCAGCATCCACTACAACTACAGTAGCATCTATTTCTACATCATATAGATCTAGTAGTTTACTTGTTCAGATTGAAGATATTAGTAATAATTTCTATGCAAGTCAATTGAATATTATTCATGATGGCACAAATGTTTATGTTAATGAATATGGAGCTTTAAGTAATACTACTGCTGATAATAGTTTTGGAGTTGGGTTTGGAACATATATCGCTTCTATTAGTGGAGGTAATGTTGATGTTAAATTCGTTCCTAATGTATCTGTCGCTCTTACAGCTAATTATTCTGCAGTTTCTATAGCTGATACACAGACATCTATTGGGTCTACATTATTGAGTGCTGCAGTAGTTTCCTCTGGTTATACATCTATTGCGGCTTCTGGAAGTCCTTCAGCTGTTGCTATATCCTCTTACTATAGTGTTGGATCTGCTTCTACCAATGCAGCTTATTATATTCTTTCGGTTGAAGATACCACCAACAATAATTATGAATTAGCTGAAGTTTGTGTTTTAAATTCAACTTCAACAGAATCAATGATTGAATTTGGAAATGTACTTTCTGGTTCAGGTATTGGTACAATAGGAATCTCTACTGATG
>Ga0315316_10003170_pt1 | contig 11911 bp, 8 predicted proteins | sample M160m3416metaG_FD_203702 | JGI IMG/M metagenome (GOLD analysis project Ga0315316, IMG submission 203702) | Ammonia-oxidizing marine archaeal communities from Monterey Bay, California, United States - M1 60m 3416 | ecosystem: Environmental > Aquatic > Marine > Intertidal zone | place: USA...
CGCGTAACTCTGAAATGCATACGCATATTTATTCATATCTTGATAAAATCTATCTAATATATTCTTTCCATCGCTATCTACTAGCTTTTGCCACATATTCAAAGGTTCGAAAATACATTGAATAGTGACTTCTCTACCATTGAGATTTTTAATTTGAGATACTGTTTTTAGAAATGTACTTTTACCGACAGCGATGTTTCCTTCGATAAAAATGATGACAGGCATGGTTTGAAAATTATTTTTTGGTAATCAAAAATCAGTTTGAAAATGATTTTTCCACACACAAATTCCTAAAAAACAGGATGATCTCAGAACAACATTTAATGGAGATTCTTAAAAAGTATTTTGAAACTAAAGGCTTCGTGGCTCACCAATTGTCGTCGTATAATCACATGATTCAGCATTCATTACAAGAAATTGTAGGCGAGGAATCAGTCATTGAAGTTTCACCCAAACAAGGCGTTGAATATCGAGTAGAGTTTGGCCAAGTTCATGTGGACAAGCCATATGTTACCGAAGAAGATCGCACTGTGCGTAAAATATACCCAGCAGAGGCTAAACTTCGTGATCACACGTACAGTGCTCCTATATCTATTGATATCACCACCATCCTAAAGGTGGCTGGTGTAGTGAAGGAAACTCAAAAAATAGATAAATATATCATAGGGCATATTCCCGTCATGGTGAAAAGTGGAAAATGCAATCTTTCAGATCTTTCCATCGAAGAGCAAGTAAAAATGGGCGAATGTCCTAATGATCAAGGTGGATACTTTGTGATAGGTGGTAAAGAAAGGATTCTTATCACTCAAGAAAGAGCGGCTTACAATATGATCGGGGTTTACAAACAAAAACCTCAATCCAAACATAGCTATGTGGCTGAAGTAAGATCGATGTCGGATACAACTGGTCACTCTGTTTTGGTAAAAGCCCTAATTGGGAAAAGCGACAGGGAAATTTGTTTCTCTCTACCTTACATTCAACAAGAGATACCGGTTGGTATAGTTTTTATCGCAATGGGATTCGTATTGAAAGATCTACCATCTCTAATTGGGGTTAATAAATATACAAGGTGTTTTTTCAAAACTATCTACGAAGAAGCTGGAAAAATAACCCAGGACGACGCTCTCGAGTTGATAGGGAAATCAGCAATGCACGCAGTGGCGCAGGATAAAAGAATAGCTTACGCGTCTCAGATATTAGAGAACGAGATATTCCCTCATATGGGAGTCATTACACATGGTCTAGAGCGGGGTTTGTTTTTAGGTACGATGGTCAAGAAACTCCTAGAAACGGCTTCTACCGATGAGAATGACAAACAGGTACGACCTTGTGATGATAGAGATAATATCGCCAACAAAAGATTTGAAGTTGCAGGTGTATTGATTAGTAGTTTATTCAGATCCTTGTTCAAGAGATTGGTAAGATCTGTCACACCTATTGTTCTAAAACGACCTGATATCAAAATAGCACTTGGTAGATTTAATACCATAACTCAAGGATTTCAAACATGCTTCGCTACTGGAAAATGGGGTGTCCAAAAAAATTCATATATCCGCCAAGGTGTTTCCCAATGCGCTAATAGAATGACATTGGGTGCATTCAGATCTCATCTACGAAGGATTGTGATTCCGATTGGCAAAGAAGGTAAGAACACACAAATTCGTCAGCTTCATGGATCACAGATATTTTACATTTGTTTGTTTGAGACACCAGAAGGTCACTCTAGTGGTATTGTAAAGAACTTTTCAATGACTTGTGAAGTTACTAATGGAGTGACAAGTACTCTAGTCAGAGAAACAGTAGAAAGATTGGAAAATGTGATTCCAGTCATCGAAATCAAAGATGTGACTAATATTATGAACATGGTAAGAATATTCTTGAATGGAAATATCGTGGGAGTGACAGAAGTTCCCGACGAAGTTTGTACCGAATTACGTAGTCTCAGAGACTCGAATCAAATACCACATGAAGTATCTGTGTCATTTGACATGTACGACAAGGAGATTCACATTGCTAGCGATTCAGGTAGATTGATTAGACCATTGCTCTCTGTTAACGACAACCAACTCCCGGATATAGACAGTAGTCTTACATGGTATGAAATGGTGGATATGGGTATCATCAAATACAGAGATCCAGCTGAGTTGGAAAATATGGTGATTGCGATGGAACAAGCTCGATTAAAACCAGTGCAGAGTCAAATCGAATTTTTAGAAGATATGGACGAACTCGAAGAAGAGGGCTCTTCTACTATGGATACTCCGGAAGAAGTCGTCAAGTACGACTTGTGCGAAATACATCCGTCTATGATGATGGGTGTATGTGCTTCTATCATTCCATTTCCCGATCATAGCCAGTCTCCCAGAAATTGTTATCAGTCGGCAATGGGGAAGCAAGCTCTTGGTCAATATGCTCTTTCAAATAATGTAAGAACCGATACGGTTGTACACGTGCTCACGGGTGCTCAGAAACCTGTTACAACTACAAAGATGGCGAGTTTCCTGGGATTTGATAACCTACCATCTGGTATGAACGTAAACGTGGCCATTTTAACATACACTGGATTTAACCAAGAAGATTCCATCATTATGAATAAAAGCGCAATAGATCGTGGTTTGTTTCGTGTGGTCACATATAAAATAGCCTCTTACATAGAAAAGAAAAAGGGTACATCTTATCAAGAGTCTATCGAGTTTCCCCCCGGAGACATTCGTAAGAGTTTTTATCAATACGACAAGTTGGGCGATGACGGTATAATCCGTGTTGGGGAAAAAGTCCAGAAAAACGATGTATTGATTGGCCGTGTCATGACTTACACGAATAAAAAAGGTGTCAGTGAACGAAAAGATTGCAGTCGTGTTGCTAAAGCTAATGAAAAAGGCGTGGTGGATCGTGTGTTTTTGGGAACTACCCCCGAAGGATTCAAATTCATCAAAATCAAAATAAGATCTATTAGAATTCCACAAGTTGGTGATAAGTTTGCGAGTCGCTCGGCGCAAAAAGGAACTATTGGTCAAGTTTATGCACACGAAGACATGCCATGTACATACGATGGTATTACTCCCGATATCATTATCAATCCGCATTGTATTCCATCTCGTATGACAATCAATCAGTTGTATGAAGCGTGGGCTTCTATTCTGACTACTATCACCGGTAAAAGACGTGATGCTACTCCTTACACTTCAAATAGTACCGGTATAGCGGGTAGAATTGAAGAAGAACTCATTGCGCATGGTTTTGATAGTAAAGGAGAACATACCATGATGAATGGTTTTACTGGTGATACAATGCAAGCACGAGTATTCATGGGATCAACATATTATCAAAGATTGAAACATATGGTAGATGACAAAATGCACGCAAGAGCTCACGGTGATTGCCAAGTGTTGACCAGACAACCTCTAGAGGGTAGATCCAGAGAGGGTGGTTTGAGATTTGGTGAAATGGAACGTGATTGTATGCTTAGTCATGGTTCTTCGGCATTTCTCAAAGAACGATTGTTGGATATGTCTGATTATTTCGAGGTCGAAATTTGTGATCATTGTCATCAATTCAGCAAAGCCGAACAATGCAACCTATGTGGGCATGATAAGATTACTCGTGTTCAAATACCTTATGCTTGCAAGTTGTTATTCCACGAATTACAGGCGATGTGCCTCAAGACAAACATGTTAACTTTGTAAATCTTAACTCTTCAAAAAGAATTAAGATTTTTTAGATTTCCTCATCTTCTCTATAAACAATTTGGTTAAAATTACTAATACGGGTGTAGTAATGATAGAATTATCTTTTATCGCGATACTTAATTCAGACAGTGGTCTTTTATCAGTAGTCAATTCTTCCCATGTTTGTTCTAATACAGCAGTATTGATGACTAAAAGAACCACAAAAAATGTTATAGACAGGGCGTCTAACTTTTTATAATACACAGACCAACTATAGATGATAGAAACGGTCAAACTTAATATAAAAATAGCGTCCGTAACTATATCAAAATTGGCGCCAAATTTACTTCCAGCTTTACAATATCTTGCGACAGTTCCGTCTGCTATATCCAAAAGAGCTCTTATCAATGATAGCATTACTAGCAAAATCCATTCAATAGTATTAGTCTTTTTTAGTAACAAGTATACAAGTAAGGGATTAATTATTAATAGATTAGTGGATGTGTAAAAATTAGGACTAAAATTACATCCGAGTATTCTACCTAGATCTTTCTCAATTCGCATATCTAGTTTGGGGTCAACTAACCAATGAGACATTTTTAAGATCAATATAATGTTTAAACCTGAGAAAATTATTCCTATTCAAATAAAATGACAAGTTTGATTGCAATACGAAATTTAGCAAAAAGTAAAGGTGTCAAAAAATATTATAACATGAAAAAACAGGAACTTATTGACGCTATGAAGCTACGAAAAACTTCATTTAATGTTCTTCAATACAATGTGCAGCTCGATCCTACTATTTTCATAAATAACGGAGCCGCTAAACGAGCCTCTATCATACCAGGGGTCTTAAAAAAAGTTAACAAGGGTAATATAGATGTGATAGTACTCTGTGAAGCTTTCGAAGATACTATCACCAAAAAATTAACCAACGGTCTTAAAAAACAGGGATGGAAGCATAAAACCGAAGTGTTGCCTGCTAGATTTGGAAAATTTAAAAACGGGGGTGTAATGATTGCAAGTAAATGGCCTATCGTGGAAACAAAATTTCACGTGTATGAATCATCAAAAGGTGCCGATGGATTAGTAGCCAAAGGTGTTGTGTATTCCAAAATCAAGAAAAGAGGAAAGATTTTTCACGTATTCGGTACCCATTTACAGGCATGGGATGAACCATCCGCCAAGAAAATTAGAACAAAGCAAATAAGAGAACTTCAAAAATTTGCAAAACAACAAAAAATTCCACCAGGAGAACCAGTGATATATTCTGGTGATTTCAATATAGATAAACATAAATACGAATCTAGAATTAAATCGATGTGTAGAGTGTTAGATGTAGATATACCGAAATTATCAGGAAAACACAAGTATACATCTGATCCAGAAACAAACTCTCTAGTCGGGGACGATGGAGCAGATTCACACTATGGATGTAATAAAGAGTATGTTTGTTCTATTTGTCATTCATGCAATAAAAAAAATCCAGGAGCGTGTCAAAACCTTCCTTGGTGGTTAGGTGGTACAGAATGTGAAAAAACTAGTAAAAAAGCTTCCAGAGTTAGTTGTAAATGCTGTCCTAGAGAACTCCTAGATTATATATTGGTTTCCAAGAAATCTCACCTGTTAAAATCAAATTCCCGAGTAATACTTCTTAAGAGTCCTAAAAAATTTAAGGTTGGATTCTGGAGATTAAAGGAAAATATGATGGTAAATCCAGATTTTTGCACAACAGACCTTTCCGACCATTATCCATTATTAGGCGAATTTGAGTTTCTCATATAATCTTAACTCTAAAAAGAATTAAGATTTAATTTATCTAGATGGATATTCATTAATGTAATTCCATATGTATTTGGTGGATGCCACAAAACCTGCGGTGGTCATCCCATTCCCAATAGCGGTAGCTACAAATGTCGCCGAACTTATAGAAGTATATGGAGTTGGAAAACCATGTGTTGCTGGTGTTGTAGATGGATTTCCTAAATTCACACGAGATGAGAATGTTAGATCCACCGCCGCAATTGATTGAGATCCGGTTGGCGGAGCCGCTAAACCGTATCTACCACCTATATACAGAGAAAGTGTATCTACAAAGTTGTATACACCCGCGAGTCCCGAGGAGGGTGCTGGGGAGGTAAATACTATAGTACCAGCAGTTTGTGCTGCATTTGTGAAGTTAATTTCTACCAAAGTTCCGTATCTAATGTTACCAGCTCCACTTTGTTGACTAATAGTAACACCTGGGACGGCCGCTGTTGTAGTTCCCGTCCCTTCTTTGGTATTAATGGTCGTACCTGAAAAGTCAAAAGTCCATTTGTTGATTTGCTCGTTTCCTACCAACCCCGACGAAGCAGGACCAACCCCGTTAGCGAATGGTATTAATACTCTGTAAGGATCCAATGCTACATATGGATCTCCGGGAGCACCACTAGGATAAACTACAATAGAATCTGGCGCATTAATCAAATCTGTGTTAGCTCCCTGATTTCCCGACGATTTAATTACGACTGCTATTTTATGAAATTCGATCCCCGCATTGAAATTTTGCCCAGTAGTCGTGTATACTCCAACACCACCATTTGGATTGTGTGGAGGTACACGTAATCTAGTTACTGTTACTTTCATACCAACCATTGCTTCGTTGATTTGAGGAAGTCTTACTTCCGTCCAAAACCCATTAACACCGGCACCATCAAAGTTTGCACCCTGACTCCCTGTTACGCTACCACCAACATCTATTAATAAATGTCTAATATTACCATCATTGTACCAACCCCTCCCGATAGTTGGAGCCGCCGAGTTATCTTGATAACCCCACGAATGTGAACCCTGGTTTGTAGGCCATAGATAGTTGGGTAAGGAAGCCTGACCGAGACCCATAGACAAACTTGTACCACCCCAAGAACGTGAATTAGGATTGGTAGAGGTACCTGGTGCATTAGCAGCTGTCGGCATCCAATAATAAGTATTTTGTCTTATGTTATCACAATACACATTACCACTGCCTCCCTGACCCGCGGCGAAATTCACTTCATTTTTGCGAGATACATTAACATTCGTGGGCTGCGCGCCAACACTAGTAGTACCCCATCCATATTGCCCCAACAGCAAGTTAGAATCCGGGAGGGGATCATTACTATATATTGGGGTAGTTGATACTCCCCCACTCTTAGGTAAGATAGCTAAACCACTTCTAATTACACCCCCGATGCCACTGCTATTTGCCCCGGTAGCAATATGACCTAAACGAGCCTGTGGTGTACCTTGAAATAAAACAATCTGGGTACCTTGGTTGTCATAATTAATACCGGTAGAAAAATTACTATCGAGGAAGATAGCTGGATTGTTGTTTGACAATGAGTTAACAGTTATTTCGCCGCCATCTCCATCGGCTGTCATTTTAATACCATTACCAGCGGAACTATTATTTACATTTACAATTCCATTTTGCGTCGCATCTGTGTTGAGTCTCACTACATTATTAGCAGATGTGTTTTTGACTTGTATATCTCCACCATCCGCGTTAGCTGTTACGTTTACACATATATCATTAGCGCTGTTTTTTACTTGTATGTCTCCAATGCTACCACTCGCATCACCCACGGATAATACTCCATTAGGACCATCTAGTGTTATGTTGTCAATCCAAGTTGGAACACCCGCACCTGTTGTAACAGAAAACTTGGTATTCGCTTTGACACCATTAACAGCAGATAGATTCAATATTTTACCATTGAGTGAATTTGGAACCGAAGCCACACCGCCAGCATTTATACTAATGTTTCCTTCCTCAGTAGATAGAAATACTCCCCCGTCCCCTGAAGATGTACCTGTTGTTGTTTTTAGGTTTATTCTACCTCCTTCTGTTTTAGCTACGATATTTCCGCTAAAACTACTTGGATTTGTACTTAAGTTGGTTGTTTCTAGTAATATTGATTCATTTGTAAAAGTATTACCATAACCACCAACAGAATTTAATTTTATTTGTGTTAGATTTGTCGATGTCGGCTTGGTAGATGTTAAAAATATATTACCATCCTGACTATCAAGTGTTATATTTCCACCGTTGAGAGCTTGAGCAGTATTTTCACCTCTAGTTTCTAAGTTAATACCTCCTTTATTGGTTAATATATTAATCGAGCCCTCGCCGGTAGTATTTTGAGACCTTATAGATTGAAGATTTATATCGCCATCTCTTGTTTGTATTACAACTGGGGGATTGGGTGTTACCCCAATTTCTTTAGTTTCTAAGAAAAATTCTTGGTTATTTCCAGAATTTGGTAATTCGATCTGTAATCCAGATTTACTTAGTAAAAATTGTACCTGTTCTGTGCTATCAGAAACATAGTTTATTTGAGTAGTTGCGTTAGGGAGTGCAGAGCCTTGCCCTGCTGTGCTCCCGATGATTAAAGCATTTTGATCCGGCCCAAGCGGTGGGCCGCTTGGTAAGTTTTGACCTCCTTTGTAAAAACCATACAATGGAGAGCTTTGAAAAACACTCTGCGCACCCGCAAACTGTATAGAATTAAGAGGTGCACTTGAACCAGAACCACCACCACCTGCCCCTGCTAAATCCACCCAACCTCCGGTTTTATAACCATAAAAAGATGTGGTTGAATTTTGAACTGCCCCAAAAAAGATATCTCCATCCTTATCCACTGACGGGTTTGGAACGTATCCCGTTTGCCCAGTGGAAGTGAGTGCCAATACAAACGGTTTTTGCGTATTGTCTGTGATCATAGAATTATCTAATACCAAACCATTTTGAACATATAACTGCCCGTCGTTAATAAAACCACCGTTTCCATCACTTAATTGTACAGCTCCATTAGATCCGCTACTTCTAGTATCATTCCCGGGTAATGGGAATGTCCCTGAAGACGTTAAATTATGAAATTCTCCTGTCACGTTGACCTGTGTTGTGTACAACGTCGGACGATTCAGAGTTGATCTTAATATACTCATTTTTTATTAATGCATCTTTTTTTAATTTATGAATCTGATGCAAATTTAGTATCATAATAGAAAAGGTTAAACCCATTTATTATCACGTTTAAAATACGAAACTAATAATAAATGTGTATTATTTCCCATGTAAATGAGGATTGTTTGACTTTGATTACAAGTTTTTTAACAATGAAAGAAACTCTCCTGTTAACGATGTGTGATAATAATCATCGTGATTTTTTAATGAATCAAGAAACAATTTGGGAACATTTTATATCAATACCTAGACCTCTCTGGATACCAAATTACTACAGTTTTGCTTTGAAAATATTTAATAAATCCTCGTCAACTTGTACGAAGTGCAATCAGCGTTTATCTAGATTTTGTGTATTGATAATTTGCGATTGTACTGTAAATTTTGAAATCAATACATTTTTTCCCCGATGGCATTGGAATTGTGTTGGCGAAGAACAAACTCGCATGCGTAGAAGTGTTGGTAATTGTCCTTGTCCAATATGTGGAAAGAATAGTATGTATGTTCTTGTCACTAGCTATCCTTGAATGAAAAAGTATTTCCACAACCACATGAACTAGCTGAGTTTGGATTTTCGAACACAAATCTGGACCCCATAAAATCGTCAACATAATCTATTTCCGTTCCCATTACCAAAAACATAGACTTGCCACATATAAGAAAAGGAATTTCATTACAAGAGACCAATTCGTCCATGTTATCTCCGTGTATCACTTCTTTTACGGGTTTCATGACATACTTGAATCCATTACACCCACCACCTGTAGCGCCAAAAAATATAGCTTGGTTGTTACCTATTAGTTTTTTTAATTGTCGCGTTGCTTGGGAAGTGACTTTTAACATTTTATTTCAAAATATTTTTCTTAAATAAAATGTCTTATGCAAATTTAGGAGAACTCGGAACAATGGCACAAAGTTTTCACTTTGAAGTCACACCCGCTAAAAAACACTGTTCAAATCCAGCTCGCGCGAGTAATTGCGTGTGTAATGCTGGGGGTGCCGGAAAAACTAACCCCCCAGATGGTGTATGCCAACAATGGTCGGAATTCAACTGCCCCAAGCTTAGTAAATTCTGCTGTCCTAAAGGAACAGTTGGTCGTCCTAAAGTCTACGAGAATGGATATAGATTCATGTGGTCTAATCCGGTACAACACTTAAAACCATGGCCACCGTGCACGGGTAAGCCCCGTCCTGATTCCAATATTTCGCACACATGCGAGGATATGAGCAAATTCGAATGGACAAATATTTGCCCAGGACCTAACGATCCAATGCGCCCACCAGTATTTTAATCTTATTTCAAACGAATTAAGATTATTACTTACAAATAGGACCCGCTATGGTCATAAATAGACAAACAATAGGGAATACAAATGTTGCCAAAACCAATATTTTATAAGGTACCCATAAAGAATAGCTAAAACATTTGAAACATTTACTTTCACGATACTTATCTTCCAATAATGCCCGATTTTCTTTATAAGAGACGTATATATTGTCGTAAATATCTTCGGCAGCGCCAGGAAGATAGTTGAAATACATTTCTTGAAATTCATTGTCGAGCTGCATCAAGAACTCCATAGCGAGTGAATTAAGAATCATATTTTGAATATCGTCCTCTACAAACACGATCCATAGATTAGCTCCATACACTATTAAACTAAACAAAAACTCTTGAAAAGTATCGATGATAGCTGGGATATTGTCTATCCTGTTCATTTTTTTCAAACCTATACGCGAAGTTAAGCTATCCCAAATAAAAAAGCTTCTCACGAAGTAAATAATACCAGTGGCGGCGATAATAAGTTTATTTTCAATACTACTTTTATTAGGACAATAAACACCGTCGAAAGCATTAATTTCGTGGGCGATCAGTCCGATATAAAGCATCCATTGGCTGATAAAAATTAGAATAGGGAGAGCAAAAAACAATGAGAAAATATGAGAACAGAATACCTTATTAGTTTTCTTCAATTCTTGATTTTTATAACCACGGGTTACATGATAAGCAAATAAACTAAACATCCCGAGTCGGGGATCTGCCAATACTATTTCACGTTTTTCGTCTGCTTCGATTTCAGCATCCCATTCTGTTGGTGTTGAAAAACCAGGCGAAACTTTCTTGGTATGCTCTCCACCTAAAAGTAGATGATCTAACAATTTAGATCGTAGATTTTTAAAAATTAAAATACAACTGTTCCACATATTTCTCCTCTCATATTTCTCGACAAGTGGTTTAAAATCCTCTCGTCGAGTATCAAGTGTCGTAGGCCGTCCCTCCTCGCTCACCTTGATAGAATACGTTATCTTATCCATTATTAATTATTTGTTTTGATTATTTAAATCGTTAGAAACCTTCTCGGATGTTATAGACTTATACATTGAGTAAAGGAGTTTCATCATGATTATTTTTTTTATAACACGATAATAATAACGAACCCCACCCAAGTATGCATAAAATAATACATATGATAATTATCCAAAATATATTACTCATTATTAATTATTTGTTTTGATTATTTAAATCGTTAGAAACCTTCTCCGTTGCTCTAGACTAAATATTCTTAATACTTGAAGTATTAAGAGTTTATAAGTTATTTTCAATAAATTCCTCCACTTCTAATAACGTTTCTTGTATTTCTAGTGGTAGGAATTGTTTCATTTCATGTGTAGTGACCCATCTTACATCCCCAACTTCTTCTGATATGTAAGAACGAAGTCTTGTCTTTTTATAAAAGGGCTTCAAATGTTCTTTAGTCTTTGCTAACCAACATTCTACGCACACTTCACGAAACCCATAATCTAAATTATAGAAAAAGGGTCGTGTGTTAATTATTTGGATTCTGGAACTAACAAAACCCGTTTCTTCTTGCCATTCTCTGACGGCGCAATCAAAACCAGATTCTTTACGTTTCCTCCGTCCTTTTGGGATTCCCCATTCTGATTCGTTATTTTTTGGCGATTCTAATTCTGGTGTATATTTTTCCAAGAGCAATTTATAATTATGACGAGCCTTATTTCTCTCCGTTATATAAATACGATCGCTCTTGTCTATGAACAAATCTTCCCATATTTCCTCGAAAGGGTTAGATAGTATTCTTTCAGCTTCGTGTGGTGTAATTCTAGATATTTTTTGACGAATTTCTTCATCAGATAACTTGTTAGAAAACCGCAGCAGTTGTATAAAAGCCAACGTGTCTCTTCGTTGTATGACTAGAAATTTCGCTTCCTGATGAGACGTTATAGACGTCTTGTTAAA
>Ga0315316_10003181_pt1 | contig 11897 bp, 13 predicted proteins | sample M160m3416metaG_FD_203702 | JGI IMG/M metagenome (GOLD analysis project Ga0315316, IMG submission 203702) | Ammonia-oxidizing marine archaeal communities from Monterey Bay, California, United States - M1 60m 3416 | ecosystem: Environmental > Aquatic > Marine > Intertidal zone | place: USA...
TGTAAAGTACAATTTTTTTTTTTATTTAATTCTAAAAAATCATAGGCTTGTAATATCATATAGTTAAATTCCATATAACTTAAAGATTGTTCTCTATCCAATCTAGCTTTGACACTTTCAAAAGTAAGCATTTTATTTATTGTAAAATGTTTTCCAATATCTCTTAAAAAAGAGATGTAATTTAATCCTTTAAGCCAAGAATAATTATTCACAAATATAGGTTTAGTTTTTGGATCATTGTTGTCTAAATAATTTTTCAATATTTTTTCAATATTTTTAATATTTTTTTCTATTTCTTTTTCAGTTAAAATTTTTCTTGTTTTATCTTTACCAGAAGGATCACCAATTCTAGTTGTTCCACCCCCGATTAATACAATTGGTCTATGACCATGTTTTTGCATTAGTCTTAGGCACATTATTTGAAGCAAACTACCGACATGAAGACTTTCAGCTGTGCAATCAAAACCGATATAACCTTTGATCTTTTTTCTATCTAGTAATTTAGATAACTCATCTTCACTTGTACATTGATAGAAGTAACCTCTATCTTTAAATTCTTTTAAAAATTTATTCATAGGTCTATAATTCTACAATATACAATATTTGATAAAAAAAAATAATAATGGGAAAGATATATACAGCTTTAGGATTAATGAGCGGAACTTCAATGGACGGGGTAGATGCATCAATAATTGAAACTGATGGAAAAGCTGAATATAAAGCAATTTTAGACAAATATTTTGAATATCCTAAAAATATTTATAAAAATTTAACCTCACTTAGAGATAAAATAAAAAGCTTAAAAGATCTAAAAAAGTATCAAAAACAAATAAAATCTATTGAAAAAGAAATAACAATTTTTCATGCTGAATCAGTTAATAGAATTTTAAAAAAAACTAAAGAAAATATAGATTTTGTAGGATTTCATGGCCAAACCATTTTTCATAATGCAGAAGAAAAAATTACTAAACAAATAGGGGACGGAAAACTTCTTTCAAAACTTATAAAAAAAATTGTAGTTTATGATTTTAGGCAAAATGATTTAAAAAGTGGAGGTGAGGGAGCTCCATTAACACCTATATTTCATCAAATGCTGGAAAAGAAATTTAATATTAAACCAGTAAGCTTTTTTAATATTGGGGGGATATTAAATAAAACAACTATTCGGAAAGATGGATATTTATCAGCAAAAGACGAAGGTCCCGGCATGTGTTTAATTGATAAATGGATAAGAACTAAATCTAAAAAAAAGTATGATGTGAATGGAAATATAGCTCAGTCAGGAAAAGTGAATGAAATAGTTTTAGATAAATATTGGGATATTTTTCAATCTTCTTGTATCGATAAAAAATCATATGACATTAGTGATTTTGATATATCATTTGCTAATGGTTTATCTTTAGAAGATGGTGCTGCTACATTAACTTTTCACACAGCAAATATATTCATTGATAATTTTAAAAATAACAAAACATTTAAAGACGTTTCAAAAGAAAAAATAATTTTATGTGGAGGAGGAAGAAAAAATAAATTTTTAGTTAATATAATAAAAACATATAATAAAGATTTAAAACTTATAGATGATTATGGGATTGATGGAGATTTTGTTGAGTCTCAAGCTTTTGCTTACTTGGCTATCAGATCGTATCTTAAATTACCAATTTCTTTTCCAGAAACTACAGGATGTATGAAACCTTGTACTGGTGGCATTTTAGCTAAAAATTTTTAATAAAGAGCTGTTTCTTTTTTAATATATTTGTCTAAGCATTTTATTAATACACTTTCATTTTTTGAAAAAAAATGATTTGCTTCATTTATAGACTGGAATTCAACTTTAATTCCTTTTTGAGAACTTAATCTTTTGTCTAGCTCTTTTATATAATCGATAGGTACTAGCTCATCTTTTTTTCCATAAACCATAAGTCCAGATGTTGGACAGGGAGATAAAAATGAAAAATCATAAACATTGGGTTGTGGAGAAATTACAATAAATCTATTTATTTCTGGTCGTCTCATTAATAACTGCATTGCAATTAAAGATCCAAAAGAAAATCCAGAAACCCAACATTGTGAATTATCAAAATTTTCTCTTTCTAACCAATCTAAAGCAGCTGCTGCATCTGCTAATTCACCTTGACCATTATCAAATTCACCATCACTTTTACCAACACCTCTAAAGTTTACCCGACAAACAGAAAAATTATTTTCCATAAAAGTATTAAAAGTTTCAACCACAACTTTGTTGTTCATTGTTCCTCCATATTGAGGATGAGGTTGCAATACAAGAGCTATAGGTGAAGTATTTTTTTTACTTTTGAAATATTTTGCTTCAAGTCTTCCTGCTGGCCCAGGAATAAATATTTCTAAAATTTTGTTATCCATAATTGTTATTGATTATTATTCTCAAAAAAAATTACATTTATCATATCTACGTTACAAAATGTTAATTTTTTTATATGTGAAACTTGACTATTTTAGTCAGGTATATATATATCCTTTAAAATAAGCATTTATGAGACTGACATCTAAAGGCAGATATGCGGTAATGGCTTTAGTGGATCTGGCGCGATTTGATAATATCACTCCAGTTTCTCTTAGAGACATATCTTTAAGACAAGGTATTTCCTTGGATTTTTTAGAACAAATTTTCTCAAAATTACGAAAAAAAGAAATCGTTCAAAGTGTAAGAGGAACTCAAGGAGGATATATCTTAAATAGAAAAGCTAAAGAAATAAAACTTACAAATATTTTTGATGCAGTAGATGAAAAAGTAAAAACTGTTCAATGTAAGAAGGAGTCAAAAAAAGGATGTAATGGTAAAACAACAAAATGCCTTACTCATAATCTTTGGGATGAACTTGAAAGTCATATTAATAACTTTTTTGAGGAAAAAAGTTTAGAAGATCTAGTTAAAGATAATGCTGAAAGAAGAGTTTAAAGATGGATGCTAGAGAAAAAGATATAGAAAAATTAAAAGATTATAAATATGGTTTTTCTACTGATATTGAAAATATTAGAGCACCCAAAGGTTTAAATGAAGATGTAATTAAGTTTATTTCGAATATTAAAAAAGAACCAAAATGGATGTTGGATTTTAGATTAAAAGCTTTTGAAAGATTTAAAAAATTAAAAGAACCTAATTGGCAAAAACCTAAATACCCAAAAATTGATTATCAAGACTTGTATTATTATTCTGCTCCTAAAAGCATTAAGGACAAACCTAAAAGTCTTGATGAACTTGATCCTAAGCTTTTAGAAACTTATAAAAAACTTGGTATTCCTTTACAAGAGCAAGAAAGATTAAATGGTATAGCTGTTGATGCAGTTTTTGATTCAGTTTCTGTTGCAACAACTTTTAAAGAAGAATTAACCAAACAAGGAATAATTTTTTGTTCAATGTCAGAAGCTATACAAAAACATCCAGAATTAGTAAAAAAATATTTAGGTACAGTTATACCAATTACAGATCATTTTTTTGCAACACTAAATTCAGCAGTATTTACTGATGGTTCTTTTGTTTATATTCCAAAAGGAATTAGATGCCCAATGGAACTTTCAACTTATTTTAGAATAAATGCATCAGAAACAGGACAATTTGAAAGAACATTAATTGTAGCTGATAAAGGAAGTTACGTAAGCTACTTAGAGGGCTGTACGGCACCAATGAGAGATGAAAATCAATTGCATGCTGCCAATGTAGAGCTAATTGCTTTAGATGATGCTGAAATAAAATATTCAACTGTTCAAAACTGGTATCCTGGAGATGAAAATGGAAAAGGTGGAATATATAATTTTGTAACCAAAAGAGGATTGTGTAAAGGAAAAAATTCTAAAATTTCTTGGACGCAAGTTGAAACTGGTTCAGCTATAACTTGGAAATATCCAAGCTGCATATTAAAAGGTGATAACTCTATTGGTGAATTTTATTCAATAGCAATCACAAATAATCATCAAAAAGCAGATACTGGAACAAAAATGATTCACTTGGGGAAAAATACAAAAAGTAAAATTATATCAAAAGGTATTAGTGCTGGATTTTCAGATATGACTTATAGAGGATTAGTTGACATTAACTCTAAAGCAAAAAATTCAAGCAACTTTACTCAATGTGACTCTTTATTAATGGGAAATAAATGTGGAGCCCACACTGTTCCCTATATTAAAAATAAAAATTTTGACTCAAATATAGCTCACGAAGCTACGACCTCAAAAATAAGTGAAGAACAATTGCACTACTGCCAACAAAGAGGATTAAATCCAGAAGAGGCAGTTGGGTTAATTGTTAATGGATTTTGCAAAGAAGTATTACAACAATTACCAATGGAATTTGCTGTTGAGGCACAAAAATTGGTGGGTATTAGTTTAGAAGGGAGCGTTGGTTAATGCTTAAAATTAATAATCTAAACGCAAATATTGAGAATAGGTCAATTTTAAAGGGGTTCTCTTTAAATATTAATCCTGGTGAAGTGCACGCTATTATGGGTCCAAATGGCTCTGGTAAAAGCACATTATCAAATATTCTATCAGGTAAAAAAGGCTATGAAGTATCAGGCGAAATCTTATTTGAAGATAAAAATTTGTTTGACCTTGAGACTGAAGAAAGAGCACACAAAGGTATATTTTTAGCTTTTCAATATCCTCTAGAAATTCCAGGTGTGAATACAAATATATTTTTAAAAACATCTTTAAATGCAGTTAGAAAGGCTCGTGGTGAAAAAGAATTAGATGCTATTGAGTTTTTAAAACTTGTTAAAGAGAGAGCTAAAGAACTTAAATTTGATGAGGAAAAATTAAATAGGCAATTGAATGTTGGTTTTTCTGGAGGTGAAAAAAAGAAAAATGAAATTTTACAAATGTCGATATTAAAGCCTAAATTGTCAATATTAGACGAAACTGATTCTGGTTTAGATATTGATGCATTAAAAATTGTTTCTGATGGTGTGAATACTCTAAGAAATAAAAGTAATTCTTTTTTAATCATTACTCACTATCAAAGATTACTAGATTATATCAAGCCAGACTTTGTGCATGTTTTAATGAACGGAAAAATAATTAAATCTGGTGGTCATGAATTAGCATTAGAGTTAGAGAAAAAAGGATATGAGAACTTTAATTAAATGACTGAACAACTTAAAATAGATTTCGAAAAAACAATTAAAACTTCAACTTTTTCTGAAAGTGACACTGAATTAAAGAAAAGTTATTTAAATAAATTCATTGAAAAAGGATTTCCAAGCAAAAAACATGAAAATTGGAAATTCTCAGACATAAATCAAATTATTCAAAAAAATATTGGCGAATTAAGTTTCTATAATGATTATTCATTATCTAATAAAATTGATACATCAATTTTTATAGATGGATTTGAACACAATAAAATTGTTTTTATAAATGGTAGGGTTGAAAAAATTGACTTTGCTTTTGAAGATAAAGATAAAATAGAAATTAATGAAGATTCTAAACCAAATGATAAACTTGAAAACGAAAATTCATTAATTGATCTAAATAGAGCATTTATAAATAAAAATTATAAAATTTTAGTAAAAGAAAATTATTCTTTTAATAAACCATTAATAGTTTACCACGCAAGTAACAATAAAATTAAATCTAAGAATATTAATTTAAGATTAGAATTTGACTTAGAAAAAAATAGTTCTTTAAGATTAATAGATTTTTTTAATGATATATCTGAGAAGAATTTTATAAACATTTTTTACAATTTTAATTTAAAAAAAGATGCAATTTTGAAAAATTATAAAATTGATAAGATTAAAAACAATAATATTAAATATTCATTTAACAATATTAACCAAAATGAAAACAGTGTCTCAGAAACCTTTATTTTATCTGCAGGATCTAATTTTTTGAAAAATGAAGTTAATTGTAATTTAAATGGAAAATATTCATCAGCATTTGTAAATGGTATTTTTTCATTAATGAACAATCAGCAACATGAAATTAGAACAGCGATAAACCATTTAGCGGAAAATACAAAAAGCTACCAATTAATTAAGAGTATTCTTGGAAAAGAGTCAAAAGCCGTATATCAAGGAAAAATATTTGTTAACTCAATTGCACAAAAAACTGATGGCTATCAGTTAAGTAAAGCAATTTTATTGGATGAAACTTCAGAATTTAATGCAAAACCAGAATTAGAAATATATGCCGATGATGTAAAATGTTCCCATGGATCAGCTTCGGGAAGTCTAGATGAAAATTCAATATTTTATTTAATGTCTAGAGGACTTGACTATCAACAATCTAAAGAACTTTTAATAAATGGATTTGTATTAGATGTGATTGAAAAAATTACTGACAATGAAATTAAGAATTTAGTTAAAAGCATAATTGGTTTAGAAGAATGAATATAGATAATATTAAAAAAGAGTTTCCAATTTTTGATGAAAAAATTCAAAATAATGATTTAGTTTATTTAGATAGCGCTAATTCATCTCAAAAACCTAAAGTTGTTTTAGATAGAATAAATGATTTTTACTCTAAACAATTTTCTAACGTAGGCAGAAGTGTTCATTATTTGGCAGTTGCTGCTACGAATTTGTATGAAAATACAAGGGCTTCAGTTCAAAAATATATTAATGCTAAAGATAAAAATGAAATTGTATTTACCAAAGGTGCTACAGAAGCTCTAAATTTAGTAGCAAATACTCTTGGTCAAACTATCATAGAGCCAAATGATGAGATTTTAATTACAGAATTAGAGCATCATTCAAATTATGTACCTTGGCATTTTTTAAGAAAATCTAAGAATGTAAAAATAAAATTTGCAGAAATTAATGAAGATGGAGAAATTCCAATCGAAAATATAGAAAAAGAAATAACAAGTAAAACAAAAGTTATAGCAATTACTCATTTATCAAATGTAACTGGTTCAATTCTCCCTATTAAAGAAATCACTCAATTAGCTCACTCAAAGGGAATAATTGTTGTAGTGGATGGTTGTCAAGGAGGACCGCATCTGAAATTAGATATGCAAGATCTAGATTGTGATTTTTATGCAATCTCTTGTCACAAAATGTATGGACCAACAGGACTTGGAGTTTTGTATGGAAAAAAGAAATGGCTTGAACAACTTCCTCCTTATCAAGGTGGAGGTGGTATGATCAATGAAGTTAAAAAAGATAGGATATCATATGGAAATCTTCCAAATAAATATGAAGCAGGAACAATGGCAACAGCCCAAGTGATAGCTTTTGATCAGTCGATAAAGTTTTTAGAAAGTATTGGAATTAAAAATATAATTAAGCATGAAAAAGAGTTAATTGAATATGGTCAAGAAATTTTACAGAAAAACAACTCCGTTGAATTAATTGGAAACCCAAAGAAACGTGGAGGAGTATTATCTTTCACTATTAAAGGTATTCATCCACATGATATTGCAACCATTTTAGATGAAACTGGGGTAGCTATTAGAGCAGGTCATCATTGTTGTCAAATACTTCATGATAAATTAGGTATACCCGCAAGTGCAAGAGCCTCTTTAGGAGTCTATAACACTAAAGATGATTTAGACAAATTGAATGAAGGCATTAATAATTGTAAAAAAATTTTTGATTTAAAATGAATTTAAAAGAACTTTATCAAGAAATAATTTTAGAACACGGAAAGAATCCTAGAAATTTAGGTAAGACTGAAAATTTTAATAAAGATGCAAAAGGAAACAATCCATTATGTGGTGACAATGTACATGTTTATTTAAAATTAAATGATCAAAGAAAAGTTGAAGATATATCATTTGAAGGTAGTGGTTGTGCTATTTCAATGGCATCAGCTTCAATTATGACCGACCTGATAAAAGGTAAAAGTGACAATGAAGCTAGAGAAATTATTGAAGATTTTTTAGGAATGATAAAAAAAAACCCAGAATTGAAAACCAATTTATTAAAAGAGGATGATAAAACCAAATTAATGTGTTTATCTGGAGTTAAACAATATCCAATGAGAGTTAAATGTGCCACTTTATCATGGCATACTTTAGTTTCTGCCATGGAAAATAATGGTAAGGAAATTAGTACAGAGAGTTAGTATTTATGGAAGTGAAAAATAAAATTATTGAAGAAATTAGAAAAATATATGATCCAGAACTACCAGTAAATATCTATGAACTTGGTTTGATTTATGATATTAAAGTAGATGGACGAAAAGCAGAAATTAAAATGACATTAACTACTCCAAACTGTCCTGTTGCAGAAAGTTTACCCAAAGAAGTTAAAGAAGGGGTCATGCAAGTAGAAGAAATTGACGATGTTGATCTTCAATTAGTTTGGGATCCACCTTGGACAAAAGATATGATGTCCGATGCTGCAAAATTGGAGTTAAATTTATAATGAATCCTATAATTAAACTAAGTGATAATGCTGTATCAAGAATTAAAGAAATAATGTCTGGTGTTCAAAAAGATTTAGTTGGTGTAAGAGTTTCGGTTAAATCAGGAGGATGTGCAGGAATGTCATATGTCATGGAATATTCAAAAGAAATAAATCCAAATGATGAGGTAATTGAGGATAAGGGAGTAAAAGTGTTTATAGATCCCGCAGCAGTAATGTATTTATTAGGAACAGAAATGGACTATAAAAAAGAGGAATTTTCATCGACTTTTGTATTCAATAACCCCAATGAAACTGAGCGATGTGGATGTGGGGAGTCTTTCAAAATAGATTAGTAGACACTATCCCATAAGTTGCATAGCAGTATTGCGTTAATTGCATATCTAGTGTATAAGATTCTTATGAATAAATTTGAATTTAAAAATCTTGTTAAAAACCTAAAAGATTCTTTAAAGCAAAAAACTTTTTTTAAAGATCTACGTAAAGAAGTTGAAACTGGTGCTAATGGCACACAAGATTACGTTGTTAAAAAAGGTGTTAACAAAGATACTATTGCAACAACAAAACAGTAATTAGCTACTGTAATACATCTCAAATTCTACTGGATGAGGTGCATGTTCGAATTTATGAATTTCTTCAAATTTAAGTGCAATGTAAGCATCAATTTGATCATCCGTAAATACATTTCCTTGAGTTAAAAACTCTCTATCTTTATCAAGACTCTCCATAGCTTCTCTTAATGATCCACATACAGTTGGAATAGCGTTTACTTCTTCTGGTGGCAAATCATATAAATCTTTATCAAAAGATTCACCAGGATGTATTTTGTTTTTAATTCCATCCAAACCTGCCATCAACATTGCAGCAAAAGTTAAATAAGGGTTACCTGAAGCATCTGGAAATCTTATTTCACATCTTGCGCCTTTTTTACTTAAAGTTACTGGTATACGACATGATGCAGATCTGTTTCTAGCAGAGTATGCTAGCAATACAGGAGCTTCAAAACCAGGAATTAATCTTTTATAACTATTAGTTGTTGAGTTAGCAAAAGCATTAATCGCTTTTGCATGTTTTAGAATTCCACCAATATAATGTAAAGCTGTTTCGGATAGTCCTGCATAAGCATCTCCTGAAAATACAGGCTTATCACCTTTCCAAATAGATTGGTGAATATGCATTCCTGATCCATTATCACCAGCTACTGGTTTAGGCATGAAGGTGGCAGTTTTTCCAAAAGAATGTGTTACCATCTGTACAACATACTTATAAAGCTGAACGTTATCGGCTTGGTTAACTAAAGTACCAAAATACATACCAAGCTCATGTTGACTTGGAGCCACTTCATGATGATGTTTTTCAACTTTGATACCAACTTCTTTTAAATTTTTTAAATATTCACCTCGCATGTCTTGCTCACTATCAACTGGAGGAACTGGAAAATAACCACCTTTAATTGGAGGTCTATGTCCCATATTACCATTTTCATATTCTTTACCAGAATTATATGGTCCTTCTTTACTATCAATTTTGAATCCACACTCATTCATGTCATTTTTAATTCTAACATCATCAAAAACAAAAAACTCAGGCTCAGGACCAAAAAAAGCTTTATCACCAATACCAGATGATTTTAAATATTCTTCTGCTTTTTTTGCAACTCCTCTTGGATCTCTTTCATATGGAGTTTTCTTTACAGCATCCAGAATATCACAGAACAAGACTGCTGTGTTATGAGATGTAAAAGGATCTAAAAAAAATCTTGCAGTGTCAGGTTTTAAAATCATGTCAGACTCGTTAATTGCTTTCCAGCCTGCTATTGATGAACCATCAAAAAATACACCATCTTTGAGCATATCATCATCGACTATAGAGGCATCCATAGTAAGATGTTGTAATTTACCTCTAGGATCGGTAAATCTTAAATCTACAAATTCGACTTCTTTGTCTTTAATAAATTTCAAAACATCTTTAGTACTCATCTTCTCTCCTATGTAATTCTGAACGTTGTATTACCAAAAAAAGACTGATAGATAATGCTCTTTTACTTAATAACACCTATGCATTTTTTACATAAGTGTATAATTAAACAAATTAAATAACTAACAATTAAAAGTTGAATAATGAGTTTATTAGACAAAGAGCCAGTAAAAAGAGTTGATAAAATATTGAAGGAATTTGACTCAAATATGAGTGTTATTGTTTTAGATAATTCAGCAAGAACTGCCTCAGAAGCAGCTTCATCTTTAGGTTGTGAGGTGGGTGCTATTGTAAAAAGTTTACTTTTTAAAACTGAAAATAAATTCACTTTATTTTTAGTTGCAGGAGATAAAAAGGCATCTTTAAATAAAATCAAAAAAATATTAGATATTAAGGATGCATCAATGGCTTCTGCAAATGATGTTAAAGATATTACAGGTTATACTATTGGAGGAGTTTCTCCAGTGGGTCATTTAAATAAAATTGAAATTTTTATAGATAATTCGTTAGAAAGATTTAATTCTTTATTTGCCGCTGCCGGGCACCCAAATTGTGTATTTAAGATTAGTTTTTCAAATTTACAAAAAATTACTAATGGAAAAATTATGGAAATAGTAGAATGAAACAACCTACTTTATTAGACTATCTATTATTAATTTTATTGGCATTAATCTGGGCCTCTGCTTTTTTTAATATAAAAATAGCAACTTATTCTTTTGGTCCTGTAACAATTGCTTTCCTTAGAGTTTTTTTTGGAGCAATACCTGTTTTGTTGCTTTGTTATTATAAGAATATTAAAATTGAAGCATTTTCCAAAGATTGGCATTGGTTTGCAATGATTGGATTTATTAATTTAGTTGCACCATTTTTTTTAATTGCATATGGAATTCAATCTGTGCAAAGCAATTTAGCAGCTATTCTCATGTCAACGACTCCTTTAAGCTCAACAGTATTAGGTCATTTTTATACAAAAAATGAAAAATTTAATTTTATCAAAACTTTTGGAATATTAATTGGATTTTCAGGAATTCTTTATTTATTTTCGGATAATTTATTAATCGATGATAATAATTTTTTATCAGCATTATTAATTCTTCTAGGCTCTACTTGTTATGTAATAGGGGGAGTCTTAACTTTAAAAATTAGTAAGAAAAAAAATGAAAATGTTACAGGCTCAATATTAATATGGGCAGTAATTATTTTAATACCTTTAGCAAGTTTTATAGAGCAGCCATGGAATGTTGCTCCAAGACTAGATTCAACAATTTCAGTAATTTATCTAGGATTAGTATCAACAGGAATTGCTTGGTTATTGAGATTTAGAATTTTAGTAAATAATGGATTAATATTTCAATCTCAAGTTTCGTATTTAATACCTATTTTTGGAACAATATTAAGTTACATATTTTTAAAAGAGTTAATTACAACTAAAGTATTAGTTTCGTTAATAGCAGTTTGCATAGGTATATATTTTGTTAGAAAAGCAGATAACAAAAAAATTACTTAAGTGATGCAAAAGCTTTTATATGTGATGGTCTTGTTTCACAACATCCACCAAGTATTGTAGCTCCAGCA
>Ga0315316_10003182_pt1 | contig 11896 bp, 11 predicted proteins | sample M160m3416metaG_FD_203702 | JGI IMG/M metagenome (GOLD analysis project Ga0315316, IMG submission 203702) | Ammonia-oxidizing marine archaeal communities from Monterey Bay, California, United States - M1 60m 3416 | ecosystem: Environmental > Aquatic > Marine > Intertidal zone | place: USA...
TACTTGGAATTCCACGTGCATCTTGAGTTAGAACATATTTGTATATAATTGCAGAAGACATAATGAATACAGCAAATACTTGCATTGCAAGTGCATAATTTCCTAAAGCACCAAATCCCAATATTGGTACAATTAAAAATTTATCAAGATTTGATCTAAAGGCTCCAACTAAAGTAATAATATAATTATTAAAAACAAATCCTGCATGGGATTTTAATGTAGATAAATTAATTTTTGATTCCTTAAATCCTTGATATATTAATATTGAAAAATGTAAATAAGAAAGTGCTAGACCGAATAAAATTCCTTCATATCCAAAAATAAAATAAAACGCCAAACATAAAATTAGTGCTAATAATTTTTGAGTAATAATGTATATAGGATATTTCTTGAATGATTTTTTACCTAAAATATAACCAAGACCTAAATCATTTATAACAAAAGCAAAAATAATTAATCCTGAATCAATTTTAAAAATAAAAAATACAATTATAATTGCTACAAAGCTAGAAATTAAACTAAAAAAATATAACGTGGAATTTAGATTGTATGATTTTGATGTAAAAATTGTTATTACATCTCTATTCCCAATAAGACAAAATGTGTAAACAATACCAGCAATTGCTAGAACATAGTGAATTTGTCCATATTCTTCAGTTGATAAAAAGGTGGGAAGTATAAACCATAAAATTGATGAAATGGCGGTAGCGATAATGTCGGTTCCTCCAATTGAAACAATTCCACCATCACCGTAGAATTTATTTTTTATTTTTCCCATATTATTAAATTAAATATTCAACAAGCCAGAATTTTTTATGAGTGATTTTAGTTCTTCAATAGTTAATTTTTTAGCTTTATCTGATGAATAGGATTGAATATCTTTAACATCAGAGATATTCTCATAATTTGTTTCAATTGAATTTTCATTAAATAATCTATAATGTGGATTTGCAATCATAAACATATCATTTATTTTCCACGTGTATCGTATTTCATCTTCATTGATGAGAGTCTCATGTAATTTTTCGCCAGGTCTTATTCCAATTGTTTCAACATCAGTTTCATGTAGTAATTCAAATAATGCAGATTTTACATCCATAATGTTATACGCTTTTAGATTTGGTACAAAAATTTCAGATCCTTTACCGATATTTGTTGCATTAAAAATTAAATCTAGTGCATCGTCCATAGTAATACTAAATCGTGTCATATTAGGATTGGTTATTTGAATAGACCTATCTGATTTAATATCTCTGATAAATTTTGGAATTACCGAACCACTACTTCCTAATACATTGCCATATCGAACTGCATGAAATGTAGTTTTGTATTTCTCCCTATTTAGATAATTATTTGCAGATAAAAATAATTTTTCCATTAATAACTTAGTTGCTCCATACGTGTTAAGCGGTGAAACTGCTTTATCGGTTCCAATACAAATAACTTTTTCTAAATTTTGTTTAATACTATTATCTATAATATTCTGTGAACCAATTACATTAGTTTTAATTGATTCAAATGGATTGTATTCTATTTTTGGTACATGTTTTAATGCAGCCGTATGAAATAAAATATCAACACCTTCTAGCGCAGTGAATAAACGTTCAGAGTCACGAATATCACCAAGAAAAAAACGCAGTCTTTTATCATTAAATTCAGATTCCATTTCAACTTGTTTACTTTCATTTCTACTGAAAATTCGGATTGTTTTAGCGTTTGATTTTAGTAATTTAGTCGTTAATGCGCTGCCAAGAGAACCTGTTCCTCCAGTAATTAAAATAGTTTTTTTATCAAACATGTAACATTGCAAGAAGGCAATCTAAAAAGCGTTACGAATGTTTAGTGATTAAGAAACATCTAATTGAAAAGTATATTGAATTAATTTAAAATTATTATTTTGAAAAAATTTCATTGAATTTTTATTATTTGGACTTACATTAGCGAGATAACGTTTTTTTGGATTTCGTTTAATTAATTCCTGTAATGCAAATTTCCCAATATTTTTTCCTTGAAATTTCTTTAAAACAAAAATACCTATTTCGTCATTTTTTGATAGATAAACTGAACCCACTTTTGTTTTATTGTATTTTGGAAGTTTAGATTTAGATAAAAATTCAACAAAATAAACAATATACCATTTTTTGTATGGTTTTGATTCAATAAATCTCACATGAGATGAATATGTAGGCATTTTTTTATGTGAAATATTTGCACGTGAATCACGCTCTTTAAGTAAATCAAACAAGAATTTTGCATCTTCAGAAGGTCTAACTGGTCTCATCCAAAATTCAATATTGTTTGAGACTCCTGTCATTACCAAATTTACATTCAATAACGATTAAATCTTGCTCTAAAATTATTAGGATATTGAAATCTTTCATTGTTGCGGAAATTGCATCAAATTGGGAAGGAAGTTTTTCAAAAGCGACAAAACTGATTCAAGAATCAAAAGATGCAGGAGCAAATGCAGTAAAATTTCAAATGTGGCGTGCAAATGATCTTTATAATAGAAAACATCCCAATTGGCAATTTATAAAAAAATCTGAAATTACATTCAAAAAAGCAAAAAAATTAAAACAGATTGCAGATAAGATTGGAATTGAATTTTTTTGTAGTGCTTTCTATCCAGAGGCAGTTGAATTCCTAGATAAACTAAATGTTAAACGATACAAAGTTGCATCAAGAACTTGTTTGTTAAAGGATCCATTTTCATTAGAAACATTACAAAGAAAATCAGTTACAAGAAAACCAGTGATTATTAGTATGGGTATGGGAGGAGATAAGAAAAGAATAAAGAAAATTTTTTCCAAAAATGATAAGATGTTTTGTTATTGTATATCAGAATATCCCACAAATATTAAAAAAATTAATTGGAAGAATGCAGTAAAATTTGATGGTTTTTCAGATCACACATTAGGAATTACAGCACCCATAATGTTTTCAATATTGAAAAAACAACAGAAAGCAAAAGAGATTTTTATTGAAAAACATATAAAATTAAAAAATTCTAGGGGACCCGATGCTAGTTCATCAATAGATACTAGTGAATTATCAGAATTAGTTAAGATAATTCATCAAATAGAGAGATTAAATCTGGATTAGGAAAATTCATTTACGGACGATACAATTTTCTTTATTTCATTATTTGATAAATTTGGATGAATTGGGATTGTGACAATTTGTTTTCCAATCAATTCAGTATGAGGCAAACTAGTACCATCATTATACATTTCCATTAAGTGTATTGGTTTGTAATGTGTTCCTGTTTCAATTCCTTGATCAGATAACTTTTTTCTAAATTTTTTTCTATTCTTCACTAATATCCAATAAAGATGATAAGAACAGTTTTTGTTAAACTGCATTTTATGTTTCAAACTAATTTCATTCTCGTATTTTTTAGCAATTTTTCTTCTTTTCTCATTTAGTTTTTCTAATTTCTTTAATTGTTGTAAACCGATTATTGCAGAAAATTCATTCATATAATAATTCCAGCCTATTTCTTTAACATCATAATCAGTTTCATTTCTATTTGTAATTCCACACCATCTACGAGAGTATAGTAATTTGGAGAATTTTTTATAATTTTTATGGTTTATTGAAATTGCACCACCAGTTGGCATTGCAAGATTTTTTACAGGATGAAAACTAAAACATACTGCATCGCCATGTGTGCCAATTTTTTTGCCAGAGAATGTTGAGCCTACAGCATGAGCAGCATCCTCTACTATATTCAAATTATGTTTTTTTGCAATCTTAGAAATCTTTTCTAGATCACATGGCATTCCACCAAAATGTACAGGTAAAATTAATGATGTATTTTTTGAAATTGCAGATTCAATATTTTCTGGAGATATACAAAGTGAGATGGGATCAACATCTACAAAAACAGGTATTCCGTTATTCTCTATTATTGCATGAGCGGTTGATACAAAACTTAATGATGGAAGTATAACTTCTTTATTTTTAATATCAAATAATGATAGTGCAAGATTTAATGCGGCGGTACCGCTGTTAACTGCTATGCAAGCATTAGATTTTATATAATTTTTAAATTTCTTTTCAAATGTTGACACATGTCCCATGCCTGAACCAGATGCCCAAAATTTACTATGCAGTACATCAAGTAATGCTTTTTTTTCTTCCGAACCAATCACAGGATCAAATAATTTAATTTTATTAGTCAAGATTATTCCCAAATGTTTGATAATTTTGATCTCTTTTTAATGATTTTAACAATCCTTCATTTTGAACAACATGTTCATTGATTTTTTGCAAAGAGGGTTCATTTAAAAATAAATCACGTATGTCATTGATTAGGATTGGTTTTTTAGATATTTTTGATATAATTTTTCTTATTAGAATGAGATCTTCTTTCCTATCTAGTGTTATGCGAATATTTTTTAAATTTTCACTATTTTCTAAATTTCCAATTTTAAGATTTGATTTCTTATTTTTGAGGAATAATGTAACGTGTTCACGTTCAGAGGGTAAAGTTGCATCATTCCATATTTTTTCTAATACTTCAAAAGAAAATATTTCAACATCCGTTCCTAGGGGAAAAGTACGATTAAGTACGTTAGTATAGTAATCAAAACATTCAGATTTATAATCTAAAATGACTTGATCAACAATTTCAGGATCTATTAAAGGGCAGTCAGATGTAAGTCTAATTATGTTTTTTGAATTAAATTTTTTTGCACATTGATAATATCTGTCTAAAACATCATCAGATTTTCCTCTAAAACATTCAAGATTTAGCTTTTTGGCTTCTTTTTCAATAATATCATCATCTGGCAAATCAGTTGTTGCTATAATAATTGAATCAATTAATTTTGAAAATTTTAATTGATTAATCATATGTTGCAAAACTGTAAAATCTTTATTTAATGACATTAAGACTTTTCCTGGTAAACGTGTTGAGTTCATTCTAGCTTGAATTATACAATCAATTTTCATATTTTTCCTAAATTGAATGTTATATTTCAAGTATTAATTATAACTATCAAAATTTACTAGTGGGTAGTAATTTAACGAATGAAACCTGAATAAAGAAAATAAATGAGTAGAATTTTAGGTATGTAATGAAAGTATGTAGTCGATGTATTCAACCCGATACTAGACCTGGCATTTATTTTAACGATAATAATATTTGTGGAGCATGCATTTGGGAAGATAAAAAAAAAGAGATTGATTGGGTATTAAGAGAAACTGAACTTGAAAAAATTTCAGATTGGGCAAAAAAGACTACTAAAAGTAACTACGATTGTGTGATAGGAGTTAGTGGAGGCAAGGATAGTACAAAACAGGCTTTGACAGCTAGAGATAAACTGGGATTACGTTGCTTATTAGTAAATGCAGAACCTGAAAGTATAACCGAAATTGGGAAATCGAATATTGAAAATTTAAAAAGATTAGGTTTTGATGTAATTAGTTTACGACCAAATCCTAAGAAAATGAAATTATTAATAAAATATGATTTTTTTGAACACCTTAATCCTGTCAAAATAACAGAGTTTTCACTCTACTCTTCTACATACATAGTAGCTGAGAAATTTAGAATTCCCTTAATCATACAAGGAGAAAATCCAGGATTGACATTGGGCACAAGTTTAACAGGAGTAGGAACAGATTATAACGCTATGAAGGCCAATGAATTACAAACTTTGGCGTCAGGATGGAAAAAATATCTTCAAATTGACGGAATAGAGAAAGAGGATCTTTATTTGTTTCATTATGAAAGAAAAAACTTAGAGGCTTTAGGTTACAAAGCGATTTGGTTGAATTATTTTCTTAAAGAATGGTCAAATCATAATAACGCTATATTTTCCAAAGAACATGGATTAAAATGGCGTTCAGAAAACTTTGATCCTAATTCGATAGGAACATATCTTCCATATTTCCAATTAGATGGAGATCTAACACCTGTTAATCAACTACTAAAATACATTAAGTTTGGATTTGGACAGTGTATGGATCATGCTTGTTATGATCTCAGAGAGGGTAGAATAACAAGAGAGAAAGCTATTGAATTAGTAAAGATGTATGATGGAAAATGTTCTAATGAATATATAGAAAAATTTTGTAGATTTATTGGAATTTCACTTAATGAATTTTGGGAAACAATAGAAAAATTTAGAGGTTCCATGTGGAAAAAAAATAGTAATGAAAACTGGGAAAACAAAATCTGGGATGAATTTTAATTTTTAAGAATAATATTCATTTTGTAATTATCTTTGTAACAAATTCACTTGAATTACCATAATAAGAAAGATATTCTTTTAATTTTTTGGGAATTTTTTGGATTAATGATGAGCAGAAATCATCATTAAAATAATTTAAAAGAGCTTTTTTAATTTCTACATTTTCCGGAAAAATTGAAATTGGCTCAGCTACATTAACTAGCGAATCATCATGTAAACCGAGAATAAATTGTACTACTGGGGTTTCTAAAGTTAAAGCATCAAGCATTATTGTGGATGAATCATATAGTTCAGGAGTGATAGTGATGATAAATTTGGATTTAAGGATTAAGTCATATGGACTTCTAGTTTGATAAACAGTCAGATTATTAAATTTTTTTAAGAAATCTAATAGAAACGAGTTATGTGAATTTTCACCTGGATGTAGTTTAATAATTATTTCAATATCAGGTATTGTTTGTAAATAAGAAATTATTCTTCCTAAGAGTTTTTCATATTGTTGAATTAGAGTAATTGTTTGATTTCCACTTCTAATAGAGATGGGTGTTAACGTTATCAATACAGTGTTTTTATTATTTTTCATTTTACTAATATTCAATTTTTTTGAATCATGCCTAGGACTTCCACAAATAGTTAATTTTTTTGAATCAATATTCGAATGCTCAGAGAAAAATTCATAATCTGCAGATCCCCATACAAGAAAATTATTTGATTTTAATCCATGAATATACTGATCTTCATAAATCCATTGTGTATCATATATTGCCTTTTGATAACGTAGAAAAGAATGTTGTAAAAGAAAAGTTTTAGTGTTATTTTGGTTATTTTGGAGAAATATGTTTTCAGTTTCTCCAGATTCATTCAAACATAAAATGGAGTTAATGTTTAATGATTCAAGTATATTTTTTGATATGAAAAAAAGTTTTACATAATTATCTAATCGTATTTCATAGATATTTTGCAAAGATTGTTTGATTGAAAACCAAAATGAGACATTATTCAAAGAAAAAATTTCAATAAGTTTAGGATTATTCCATAATTTTTCAATAGATTCTTTTAATATTATCTTTTTTTTAGTAAATTCTTTTTTTGATTCTAAATCAAAAAAATTGTCTGAATTTAAGATTTTAGCATTAACACGTTTAAGAAATTTACGTGATTTACTATCCAGTAATATAGGTCGTCTTCTATTTAATAATACAACAGTTTTATTTGAATTGGCAAGATTTGAAATTAGTTCATTATATAATGCAGGATTAATTTCAAGTAAAAGTATTGTTTCTTCTTTAAAATTTTTTAGTTTAAGATTATATAATAAAGAAAATGTTTCATCAACTAGATTTTTTAATTTTAAAAACCATTTTTTAGATAAATAAAGAGTGATGAGTTTTGTGAATATGTTAAATCTTATTTCTATTTGATCGTTTATAATTCCTTTTTTTGTTGATCCAATTTTATTTGAAATAGTTTGGATTGAGTTTTTTGGGAAAGAAATCTCTACAAAATTTTTTAAATCTTTTGATATAAAAATTTTTTTTGGATTAAGTGAATCCAATACATTTTTTATTGAGAAGAATTTGATCATTTTATCTAAAATAAATTCATGTAATTCCAATGGAGGTAAAAAATTTAAAATATTAATATTATTAATTTTAAATTCATTTTTATTTGGAAGTAAGTTTGGCCAATTTAGTAATTTTATAGAATGTTCGTATAATTCAGTACGCTCATCACTACTCAAAAAATTATCCAGAACTTGAAATTTTAATTTTAAATTAGTTAATTTTTTATGAACATTATAATCAACTGCAATAATAGTTACAGATTCATCATGAAGGTAATCATTAATTTCAGATATTTCTAATGATGAATCAACGAATATAATTTTCTCACAATGTTGATTCATAAATTATTTGAACCATTTTTTCCAATTGTAATTTGCAAAGTCAATATTTTCCATTTCATTGTCATTTGGTCTCCATGCAATATCTGCTAAAACTAAGATTTTTGTGAGTGTTTTTGAAGGATTAATAATTGCAGCAGCAACACCATTCGAAACAGAAACTAACTTAGATTCGGTCTGGTTCGTAACAACTTCATGATATACACCATCTTTTCCTTGTATGATTATTACCATACTACCTTCTAAACAATAAAAATAACTTGTTCGATTTTTATGTATGTGTGGACCTTTTATCTCTCCAGGATTAACGGTGTTAACATAAATCATTTGGGGATTGTTAATTATCTTATCCCAATCTCTCCAAATAACGGTAAGATCACCATTAATGTGAGAATCTTTGATATCTTTAGTCTGATGTATTTCTAAATCCCATACGAAGAAATTTTGTTTTTCCACATGAAAAAAATAGAGATTTTAACCAATAAAAGTTTGGATTTAAACGTACTAAGTAAACTATACAATATTTTATTAGGATAAAAAAATTTGTGAATGTATGAAATTACTTGTTACTGGAGGATTAGGATTTATTGGTAGTAATTTTATTTTGAGATTATTAGAAAAAGAGGAATTTGAAATAACAAATATTGATGCAGAATTATATGGTTCGGACCATAACAATTTATCTAAGATTGAAAACTCGAAGAATTATAATTTTGTTAAAGGCAACATATCAAATAAAAAATTCATGGAAGAACAAATTGAAAAGTGTGATGCTGTAGTTAATTTTGCAGCAGAATCACATGTAGATAGAAGTATCAATGATGCAAATCCATTTTTAGTATCTAACATTAGAGGAGCATTTACAATTTTAGATATAATTACAAAACAAAAGAAACGTATGATTCAAATTTCAACTGATGAGGTTTTTGGTAGTTTGATGGAAGGAACAGCTGATGAACAATCAAAAATTAATCCATCTAGTCCATATGCCGCTACTAAAGCTGCTGCAGAGCTTTTGATAAATTCTTATTCTACAACATTTAATTCTGATGTAATAATTACAAGATGTACTAATAATTTTGGACCAAGACAGTTTGTGGAAAAATTAATACCAAAAACAATAATTTTAGCAAATCAAAATCTAAAAATTCCAATTTATGGCAAAGGAGAAAATATAAGAGACTGGATTTATGTTGATGAACACTGTGATGCTGTAGAAAAAGTACTGTCACATGGTAAATCTGGACAATCATATAATATTTCTGCAAATAATGAAATTAACAATATCACCATTGTAAAAAAAATTCTTGAGATTATGAATAAATCCGAAGACTTGATTGAATTTGTTGAAGATAGACCAGGTCATGACTTTAGATATAGTATGGATTCAACAAAAATATCTAAAGAATTGGATTGGAAAATAAAATTAGATTTTAATGGAGGATTAGAAAAAACAGTTAAATGGTATTTAAAAAATCCAGAAATTTTGAACAACATATCATCTACTGTTTTGGATTCAACTCCATGGAAAAGTTCTAATTAATTAAAAAGGAGATTTGATATAAAATGAAAGGAATTATTCTTCATGGCGGACATGGCACTAGATTACGTCCATTAACTCATACAGGTCCAAAACAATTACTTCCTATTGCAAATAAACCAATGTCAGAATACTGTTTAGAATCAATTATAGAAACAGGTATTGATGAAGTTGCAATTATTGTTGGAGGGGTAGGTTCAAACAAAGTTCGAGAGTATTATGAAAATGGTGAAAAATTTGGAATTAAAATTACGTACATTGAGCAAAATGAACCAAAAGGCATAGCACATGCCATAAAACTATGCAAAGACTTCGTAAATGACGAAAAATTTCTTGTATTTCTAGGGGATAATATTATACAAAAATCAATTAAAGAAGTTGTAACTAATTTTCAAAATTCAAAATATGATTCAACAATTTTACTCTGTGAGGTAAATAATCCTGAAAGATTTGGTATTGCAGAAGTAAAAAATGGAAAAATTCTAAAGATTATTGAGAAGCCTAAGAATCCACCATCGAATTTAGCAGTTACAGGAATCTATCTATTAACACCATTAATTTTTGATGTTATAGATAATCTAAAACCTTCATGGAGGAATGAATTAGAGATAACAGATGCTCTAGACATTCTATTAAAAAATAATGATAACATAAGTTATGAAATAATTACAGATTATTGGAAGGATACTGGGACTCCAGAAGATATTATAAATGCAAATACACAGATTTTAAAAAATCAATCTGAAAAAAAACTAATTGAAAAATCAACAGTTATTGAATCAGATAGTTCTATTATAATGCCATGCATAATAGGAAAAAATTGCAAGATTGAAAAAAATTCTATAATTGGTCCTAATGCCAGTATTGGAGATAATACAATAATTACTTCAAATGTATGTATAAAAAATACAATAATTATGTCTAATTGTAAAATTGAAGGAGGATTGAAAATTAACAATAGTATAATTTCAGCAAACTGTCATCTACATGGAAATAATAAAGATAATTCTGAAAAACTTTTCTTATTAGGAGAAGGAACTAGAATTTCTTTATGAGATATGAATTCATTCGTAATATTAAATACATGATAATTTTTCTTAAATACAATAATTATGAAAAATGAGTCTGAACCACTTGTTAGTATAATAATTCTAAATTATAATGCAGGTAATCTTCTTTTGGAATGTATAGAATCATTATTACAAACAAATTATCAAAAATTTGAGATAATAATTGTAGATAATGCTTCAAAAGATGATAGTATTAACAAATGTAAAAAGAGATTTGCAGATATTCAAATTATTAAAAATAGAAAAAACTTAGGTTATTGTGAAGGAAATAATGTGGGCATTAGAAATGCAAAAGGGGAATTTATTGTAATATTAAATCCAGATACAATTGTAGAATCTAATTGGTTAAAGGAATTAGTTTATGGTTATGATATATTTGGAGATGGAATTTATCAACCGAGATTTTTAACTACAGATAATCATCAAATTTTACAGGGTACAGGAAATATGATTCATCTATTTGGATTTGGATTTGCTAGAAATAAAGGAGATATAGATGAAGGCCAATTCAATAAACCTGAGAGAATAGGTTATGCTTCAGGAACTTGTTTGTTCACATCCAGAAAAATTATGGAAAAATTAGAGATGTTTGATTCATTTTTATTCGCTTATCATGATGATTTAGATCTTTGTTGGAGAGCTGCATTAGAAGATATAAAATCATATTATATTCCATCTTCAATTGTTTATCATCCACCAGAAGGATTTAGTTTTAAATGGAATAGTTTTAAATTTTATCTATTAGAAAGAAACCGACAATATTGTTTACTAACACATTATTCCAGAACAACATATTTCAGAATGTTACCTGCACTCATAATGGTTGATATTGGAGTGTTTTTTTATTATTTAAAAAAAGGTGTTCTTTTATCAAAATTCAAAGCAACATTAAATATTTTAAAAAATATTAATCAAATTAATTCCAGATATAAAAAAATTCAAAATAAAAGATTAATTTCAGATAGTGAATTGATAAAAAACTTTGATGATAATATAATTATTCCAAAAATGATGGATTCAAAAAATAATGACTCATTAGGAAATTTTATAAAAAAATTAAGTCAATTCACAAGAAAATTTCTATAAAAGGAATTAGTTGTTTATTTCAGGTCGGTCTATAGTGTTTCCTGTAAGTTTCTGTCCAATTATTTCATCAGGTGCAGGCTCATTATCAGTTGTTTTA
>Ga0315316_10003185_pt1 | contig 11888 bp, 3 predicted proteins | sample M160m3416metaG_FD_203702 | JGI IMG/M metagenome (GOLD analysis project Ga0315316, IMG submission 203702) | Ammonia-oxidizing marine archaeal communities from Monterey Bay, California, United States - M1 60m 3416 | ecosystem: Environmental > Aquatic > Marine > Intertidal zone | place: USA...
TGATCGGCAAGGTTAAGCACGTTTACCTTTGTTCCAACCGCCCGGGTGCCATCGATGCCTACCGGCTCATGGGCCCCAGGCCCAAGGAGAAACATGCCGCACCGCAACAGCTGAACTGGGACCTGTGGCTGGGCACGGCTCCAAAGCGGCCTTATGCCCCGGGAATTTACCACCCCAGCAAATGGCGTGCATGGCAGGACTTCGGTACCGGTTGGTCCGGTGACATTGGCTGTCATGTCTTCGATGCCAGCTGGAAGGCACTTGGCCTTACGGCTCCAAAAACCGTGCATGCAACCGTGCAGGAATCATGGCGCCAATCGCAACCCCGCCGTGCCGACACCTGGCCACAGAGCGACCATATTACCTGGACCTTCCCGGGAACACCTTTCACCGAGAAGGACGAAGTGAGCGTCGAGTGGTTTGACGGGCGAATGTATCCGCCGGAAGAGGCCAAAAAATGGTATCCCGGTACCACCTACCCGCCTGAATCAGCCCTCATGGTCGGCACCGAAGGAGCAATCCTGATTCCCAACGGCGGAGGCGCAATGCTCCTGCCGCGGGATAAGTACAAGGGTACCGCTCAACCCAAGCTTGAAACCCGCAATCACTACCACCACTTCCTTGATGCCATTCTCGGTAACGCAAAAAACGAGTCTTTCTTTGAGCAAACAGGCCCAATGACGGAGGCCATACTGCTTGGCACTGTCGCGATTCGTACCCCGGGAGAAACGCTCAACTGGGACGCCAAGAACCTGTCCATTCCCGGCAATGCATCCGCTCACAGGCTACTGAAGCGCGAATACCGCACTGGATGGCAGGTCGCGGGATTTTAGCGGGGGGCAGGTTGCCCCTACCCTTCCGGGACGTCCTTTAAACAATAAATCTCATCTTCCCGTAATGTTTGCGGGAATAGAATCCCCCCGGTGCAGAAACTTCGGGGTTCTTTAACAATTTTCGGCCGGACAGTTTGCGGTGTTCAGATGGGCTTATTGCAACTATATTAGACTTTCCCCAATCCCGATCCCCAACCTGATGTTCCGCACCTCTACCCGTATATTCCGGGCGTTGACCAGCACCGCCTTTCTTTTCCTGCTTGCCCTGCCAGCGACAATATCCGCCGAGGTGGTGATTAATGAAATCATGTACCGGCCTGTGGCCGGCTCGACGGAAAATCCGGCACAGGAATTTATCGAGCTTTATAATACGGATCCCGAGAATCCCGTCAGCCTGGCAGGATGGCGCTTTACCAAGGGAGTAAATTTCCAATTTGATGCGCAAGCCGTCATCGCACCAGGCGGTTACCTGGTGGTCGCCGCCAACCTCACTGAGTTTAATGCAAAATACCCGGACGTTACCTCTTCCCTCGGCAACTGGGAAGGGCAGTTGAGCAATTCCGGTGAGAGAATCAAGCTTGTCGATGCCGAGAACGACGAGGTCGATGAGGTGAAGTATTCCGACCAGGGAGACTGGGCGCAACGGGTGCGCGAAACTTCAGACGGAGAGAACGGCTGGACCTGGGCCTCTGCTGCTGACGATGCCAGTCATTCCCTTGAACTACGCAACCCATCCCTCTTGAACGGCAATGGCCAGAACTGGGGCTCCGGCTCCAGTGCCCAGGGAACCCCCGGGCAACCCAACTCGATTTTAAATGCCAATATCGCGCCATTGATTCGCTTCGTCAGCCATTCGCCGGTGGTTCCCGGCTCTGCGGATGAAGTGGTCATCTCTGCAAAGCTTAATGACGAAGATGCCACCCTCATCGATGCTGCCGTGCGCTGGCGGGTATCGGCCGGCAACCCGGGCGCTTTTAATTCCTCGCCAATGTCCGGACCGGATGAGGATGGCCTGTTCACCGCGATACTGCCTGTGCAGGAAGAAGGCACTGTTGTTGAGTTCTACACCGAGGTGTCAGACGGTATCAACACCCGCACCTGGCCTGCAGCAACCGATCGGGGGCAGGTCGCCAATGCCCATTACCTGGTCGACAACACTCCACAGAAACCGGGTGAAGCCATGTACCGCGTGGTCATGACCGTTGCCGACCGCAATCAGTGGAACTCAATCGACCGCGGCAGTGACGCGCAGATGAATATAACCTTCATTGCCAGCGAAGGCGGCAATGACACCCTGCGCTATCGCTCAGGAATGCGTGTGCGCGGCAACGGCAGCAGGGCTTTCACCCCGCCGCCAATGCGCATCAATATCCCGCGCGAGGACCCGTGGAATGGAGATACCAAGCTGAATATCAATTCACGCTATTCGCCCCTGCAGTTCATTGGCATGAATCTTTTTGGCTCAACCGGTTTGCCCACCCCGGATGCAAAACGCGTGCAGTTTCGCATTAACGGTGAAAATGAAGCGCGCAATGACGAAACGATGAGGGGAGCATATGTGCACCTGGAGCCAATAGGCGACGAGTTAATCGATGATAAATTCCCCTTAAACGGCGGAGGCAACCTCTACAAGAAGCGCAGTGCCGATCCCAACCGTGACGAGAAACGCTGGGGCGTACATTCAGAGGACAATGTCCGGTATGATGAGCAGGACTGGTATCGCACCGACGACTGGACCAAGCTGACCAACGAAAGCAGGGACGACTGGAGTGATCTGCAGCAATTCGCTGAAACCATGCACCAGGCCAGCGGTGTCGACTACCTTGAGGAAGTCAGCCCGTTAATCAACATCGACCAATGGACACGCTGGTTTGCCGTGATGACAATCCTCAACAGCTACGAGACGAACCTCAGCAACGGCATTGACGATGACTACTCCATGTATGGCGGCAGTGTCGACTCACGCTTTGTTCTCCTGCCCCACGATCTGGACACTATCTTTGGCGAGGGTGACACAAACTCCAGTTCTAGGAGCTCGATCTTCCCAATGCTCACAGCAAATATTCCGCGGCAAAATGAGGATGCCCGCATTCCCCAGCTGGTGGCTTTTTTCCAGCAACCCTCCATCAGGAAAAAGTATTTTACCGAGCTTAAAGACCTTCTTAGCAACGAGTTTTCCAAGGCGAAATTCGATGCTCGGGTGCAGAATTTCCTCGCTGATTGGTCAACCCCGGCAGATCGCAGTACCATCATCTCCTATATGGATGAGCGGCGCAGCTTTATCCTCGGGGAAATCGATCCTGAGCTCAGCGCGTCGAGCTCGCTGCCGGTCGTTGCAGGCTTTCCGCGTACCACCCAGCCGACCCTGAATCTCAACGGCGACTATAACCTGACCAATACCTCAGCGGTTATTGTCGCCGGCAATAATGCCACGCTTAATCCCGTTGCCGGGACATGGACAATCGCCGGCATTGAGCTCTTGCCGGGCATCAACCGGGTCACTGTGGCTGCAATGGACCCTGACGGCATGCAGGTTGCCTCGCAACAAATCGACATCTGGTATGACGATGGCAACAGCCAGCCGCTAGCGGGAACCATTACCGAGAATCAGGTGCTCAGCGCAATCGCGGGCCCTTATATTATATCTGAGGACGTGGTCATTGAGGCCGGCACAACACTGACGATTGAGCCCGGGACAAATATTTACCTGGCGCAGGGAGCCAAGCTCACTGTCAACGGGGTGTTGCGCGCCATCGGCTCGGAATTTTCCCGCATTCGTTTTGGGCCGGACCCGGCAGCCGACCCGGCAGCCGACCCGGCAGGGAACGGCAACCTGCCAAGCGGTCCTCCAAAATCCGGCGGCATCCAGTTTGTCGACACGCTCTCCGGGCAGAACATCCTTTCCTTCGTTGATATACTGCATGCGCAAAGTGCTGAGGGAAGCGTTGGGGTCCACCGCTCTGAGGTCATGCTCAACAACATGGGTTTTGCGGGTTCGCATCTGCGCATCATCTATGCCGATTCCTCCTCGGTAACCCTGCAAAACTCAACCTTCCCTGACATGTTTGCGCCTGGCGAAAGCCCCATCGACCTGGATCTCGATAATATCAGCGAACATGTCAAGGGAGAGGGTGCCTATCCTGAAGGCGGACACTTCATTATTCGCGGTAACATCTTTGGAAGCAATGCCGGGCATAATGACATCATTGATGTCGACAGCGGCACCCGCCCCGACCCAATCCTGCAGATCCTGGACAATGTCTTCCTCGGCTCAGGGGATGAGCAGCTGGACCTCGGTGGCGATGTTTACGTCGCCGGCAACATTTTCATGAACGTCAACAAGGACAGTGAAAACAATGATCGCGGATATGCAAACTCGATATCCACCGGGGACGCCGGAAACGACACGACCATCGTCGTGGCACGCAATATCTTCTGGGACATCGATCACGCCGTTAACTTAAAGCGCGGCACATCAACAATTTTTGAAAACAACACGGTGGTAAAGGTTCACCCCGACTTCGAGGATAATTTCGGAAACCCGAATGTCGGGTCGGCAATCAACCTTTTTGTGAATGAGCCGGGTGCTGAACCCGGGGATGGAGCCTATGCCGCCAACAATATCTTTTGGGACGTGCCACGCGTATTCGGCAATGCAGATGAGCCGGGGGAAACCACAACGCCACTCCAGTTATACAATAATCTGCTCTCACCCCAACTGGCGGAAACTTCCGTTGGCGCACGTCCGGATACCATTCTTTCCCTGGGAACGGGAAATTTCACCGGCGATCCGCACTTCGCAGGCGGCATAGTTGAAAATTTCCGGCTGCTGCCGGGCTCACCGGCCAGGAAGATGGGGCTTGCCGGGCAGGATCTCGGTGCCGGGATCCCGGATGCCATCGCCATCACCGGTGAGCCAGGGGCAGTGACCTCATCAACAGAGGCAACCCTGACCGTTGGCGGCCCGGGAATGTTCGCCTACCGCTACCGGGTCAACGGCGCGCCTTGGAGCGAAGACATCCCCATCGGTATCGGCTTCGACCCAGCTAGCAATACAATCCGCACGGCAACCCTGGCCATAGCAGGGCTCGAGGCCGGCAGCTACACGGTCGAAGTTCTGGGAACCGATTTTGCCGGCAACCTGCAATCAACGCCGACCGTCTCAAAGACCTGGGCAGTTGATCCCTCCCTGTCCCGCCTCTTAATCAATGAAGTGTTGGCGGCAAACGGCGGCAGCTATGAAAACGGCGGCGGTTTCCCCGACATGATCGAATTACACAATGCCGGGGCAATGGAAGTCAACCTGTCCCAAAAAAGCATCACCGACAACCCGGCACTTCCCGCCAAGTTTGTCTTCCCGGAAGGCACGACTATCCCGGCAGGGGGCTACCTGATCCTGAATGCCGACGGCGAACAGGCGCCGGGAATTCACCTCGGCTTCTCGCTCGATAACGATGGCGAGGGGGTCTACCTCTACGAGTCATCGGCAAACGGCGGCAGCCTCATCGACTCGATCGAATTCGGTCTACAGATTCCCGGCCTCAGTATCGGCCGCCTTGGCCATGAAGGCTCTGCATGGGCGCTTACCCGCGTCACTCCCGGCGCTGCCAACCGGCCACAGCCTTACGGTTCGACACAACAATTGCGTATCAATGAGTGGCTGGCCGCAACCGAAACCCTCTTTGCCGACGACTTTATCGAGATTTATAACCCTGACAGCCTACCCGTGCCGCTTGCCGGGCTTTTCCTCAGCCAGGAAGCCCTGTCGCAACCCGGGCAGGAGGCAATCGCTCCTCTCAGCTTCATCGCAGCCGGAGGATACAGCGTGTTCCAGGCAACGGGTGATGGTGAGAAGGGTATCCGGCAACTCGACTTCAGGCTCTCCTCAAGCTACGAGTGGATTTATCTCCTGGCACCGGACTTAACACAAATCGACAGCGTGCATTTGCAGGCTGAAGGAGTGGACGTTGCCCGCGGGCGCATGCCTGATGGCGCCAGCACCTACGAGTTTTTCACCATGCCAACCCCCGGGCTGCCCAATGTTAGTGCCAACGCCATCGTCACCACCACCACGCTGATTGCCCCCGGTTCACAATGGGCCTACGAACAAAGCAATACCAACCTTGGAACAACATGGCGAAACCGCGAATTTGACGACTCCTCATGGCCACGGGGCCCGGGGTTGCTCTATCGGGACAATGACCCGATCAATGGCCCCGAAGGCACCCTGCTTGAGCTCAATCCGCCAACCACTCACTACTTCAGACATGCCTTCACTCTGACCGGCGATCCGCTGCTTGCAGCATTCAATTTTGACCTGTTTGCCGACGACGGTGCAGTGGTCTACCTCAACGGCATCGAAATATACCGGTTGCGCATGCCCAACGGGGAAATCACCCACACCTCCTTCGCCGCAAGCGGGTGGGACAATGGTGTGCGCGAGGGACCCTTTGATGTTCCCGATGGATTAATGCGTCCCGGTGAAAACGTAATCGCCGCCTCCGTGCACCAGGACGACGATACCAGCGGCGATGTCGTGTTCGGCCTGGAGTTACGCTCAACAGTCACGGAAACCCCCGATCAGGAAGACTCTTACACACAGGCTCTCGCCCTGCTTGCCGGCTTGCGGATTACCGAGATCATGTATCACCCCGCCTCGACGGAGGCACTGGAATACATCGAGTTGCAGAACATCGGCAGCGTGCCCCTGGAACTGGGCGGCGTGCGCTTTACCAGCGGTATCAACTTTGTGTTCCCTGAGATGACACTCGATGTCGGCTCTTACGTGCTCGTGGTGGCTGACCCCGTGGCCTTTGAAGCTGAAAATGGGCCGGCCATCAGTGTTGCCGGGCAATACTCGGGAAAATTGAGCAACGACGGCGAGGACATCGTGCTGCAGCTGGCAGAACCCTTTGAGGCGGCCATCATGCGATTTGAGTATAACGATACCTGGTATCGAAATTCGGACGGCCTCGGCTACTCACTTGAAATCCTTGACTTGGCAGCACCCCGGAATGCCTGGGATAGCGCGGAAAACTGGCGAGCCAGCACCATCCTGGGCGGTACCCCCGCACAAATTTCCCCGCCGGTGATCACCAGCCCTGATAACGCAGTCTCCACACTCAACGACCCGTTCTTCTATCAGGTGAGAGCAACCAATATCCCGTCATCCTACTCCGCCTCGGGACTGCCTTCCGGATTGACCATCAACACGCAAACCGGTGTCATTTCCGGAAACAGTTCCGAATACGGAATATTTGAGGTGTCTCTCAGCGTAACCAACGGCGGCGGGGAGGGCCTCGCCCCGCTATCCCTCAACATTGCGGCATCGGGGCCTTTTACCGGGTATCAGTGGTCAGGTATTGCGCAATCATATGCGATCGGCATACCGGAGCAGATCACGGCGCGGGCCACCGACTCGGCCGGCCGCACTGTGGTTGATTATAACCAGAGTGTCCCGGTCGGGGCATTCGTCGGGGCCGACAACGGATCCTCAATCCTGATTACCGAATGCTGGGACAGGTCACCGGATTATTTTGAAATTGAAAATGTCAGCTCAAGCCCAATAAATACCGCCGGCTGGTTCGTGGTTGTTAACCAGGCCGCATCCACGGCAGGCAGTGGGGTTAACCTGGCCGCACCAACCCTTTTCAACCTTCCCGCGACAATGGCAGCAGGAGAGGTGATTCTCCGTCACGACGAAGACGATAACTCTCAGGAATGGCGTGCTGAAGATTACCTTGGCGGGGATATCCCCTGGTCCCATCGCGGAGGATTTTTTGGCGGCAATGTTGGGCGTCGTGGTTGGGTTATGTTGGTCAATAACACCGGTAAAATGGTGGATTTTGTCGCCTGGGGTTACTCGACCAATGAGCTTGCCTCCATCAACCTGAACGCCGGCGGCTTTAACATGACAGTCGGCGATGCATGGAGCGGCGGCTCAGTGCCGTGGGCCGAGTCCCGCAACCGTTCGCTGACCCGCAGGGGCAGCGAGGATCGCAACAACACCGCTGACTGGTCCTGGGAGTCGAGAAGTGCGGGCACTGAAAACGGCAGCCTGGACACGCCGTTTCCCGGGGGATTCGAGCCAACCTCCTCCTCCCTTGATAGCGCATCATTCGTCAATGGTACATGGACAGGGTCGGTCACCTTCAACAACACGGCCACCGATGTGATCCTCCTGCTCGATGACGGCGCAGGCCATGTCACGCTGAGCGAGCGCTTCAATATCACGGCCGTAGCGGCCCCGGCAATCACCTCACCCTCCACCGTAACAGCCGTAGCCGGAAAAACATTTTCCTATCAGGTCACGACCACCGGTCCGGTCACCACCTTTGGTGCCGCCAACCTTCCGGACGGCTTATCGATAAACGCGGACAGCGGCCTTATTTCAGGGATCCCGGCTGCTGCCGGAAACCCCGGAATAACCCTCAGTGCAACCAATGCCGGCGGCACCGGCACACTGGCCCTGGCCATTGAGGTTCTGGCAGACAGTGATGGCGATGGCCTGCCCGACCCATGGGAAGAGGCCAACAACCTGAACTTCCTCTTTCCCGGTGACGCGATACTCGATCCTGATGGTGACTCCCTCTCCAACCTGGGTGAATTCCTTGCAGGAACCGACCCCCTCAACCCGGCATCCGCCTTCCGGGTCCGGCCTTTCAGCCGGAGTCCAGTTGCCGGAAAACTGATACTCGGCTGGGAATCCGTTGCCGGGAAACGTTATCGTGTGATGGCTTCCGTTGACATGGTTAACTGGACGGCACTTCCGGGTATCAATGTCCTTGCCACCGGTTCAGAGGCCCAGGTCGAGGTGCCGGACTCCCTTGGCGGGCGTACTTACTTTTTGCGCGTAACCACCGGACTGGATTACTGATAAACACGGCAGCCCTTCGCCGCTTGCATTGCCCTTCGCGGCGCCAATCTCAACGCTGCGCTCATTAATCATCATGAAAGCCAAAGCCGCATCACTTTACCCGGTGCTTTTCATGGCTGTCCTCTTGCCCGCCGCCATTCTGGCAGATACCCCAAAGGTAGAGTTTACAAATGTCAGGCGTGTTTTCCACAACGGGGAACATAACGCATTTACCGACCTGGCTGTGTTCAATGGAGCCTTTTACATGGCCTTTCGCAGCTGCCCCGACGGCCATGGAATCAGCCCGAATGCCTCGATTGTCATCCTTTCCAGCCACGATACAAAAGCGTGGCAAGAGGTGCATCGCTTCAAGGTTCCCGGACGCGATACGCGTGACCCTCATTTCCTCATCTTCAAGGATAAATTATTCGTCTACACGGGAACCTGGTTTAGCGGAAAAACCACTATCGATGACAACAAGGACCGCGACCTTAACCTGCACCTAGGATATACGGTTTTTTCCGGGGACGGGCAGACCTGGTCGAAACCAGAGATCCTGGAGGGCACCTTCGGGCATTACATCTGGCGCGCCGCATCATTTGCCGGAAAGGCCTACCTCTGCGGCAGGCGTAAGGTTGGCTTTGCGGTCGAGCCCCGCGGTGAACCCGATCAGGTCGAATCCATCATGCTGGAAAGCGAGGACGGATTGATATGGCGGAAGAGCGCAACGTTCCAGGAAACCCGGGGCGATGAGACCGCATTTCTCTTCCAGCGCGAGGGAAATATTCTTGCCATTGGTCGCCGTGGCCGTGCCAAAGCCCAGCTGCTGAGCTCCAATCCACCCTATAAGAAATGGCACAGGCACACCCTGGATCGCTACATTGGCGGTCCCCTTATCGCGAAATGGGGTGGCCGCATTGTCGTCGGCGGTAGGCATCTTACTGACAACGGGCCCAGGACATCGCTTTGCTGGCTCACCGGCAAAACGCTCCATGCCTTCTCACAACTGCCAAGTGGCGGCGACAACTCATACCCCGGCTTTATCCAGATCACCCCGTCGAGGGCCGTGGTCTCATGGTATTCATCTCATGAAAAAACAGCTTCGGGGCGACCCATGACCGCCATTTACATGGCTGACCTGGAAATTGTTCATGATGCCGAGCGGTTTTCGGGGGCGCAACGCCGGGCAATTACAGCTGCAGACCGCATACTCGCCAGCCAACGGTCTAATGGCGGATGGGCAAAGGGAACCGAAGATCATGGCGAACTGAAACTTCTTTTTGCCAGGGAGGACCGGGACACGACTCTTGATAACGGCACTACCCACTCGCAGATACGCCTGCTCGCCAAATCCCACGCTATAATCAGCCTGCCCCGTATCAGGCATGGTGCCCTCGCGGGCATTGAGTATCTGCTGGATGCTCAATATAAAAACGGCGGATGGCCTCAACGCTATCCGCGGCGGGAGGGCTATGCCCGCTTCATCACCTATAATGACGGGGCCATGGCCGGTGCCCTGGGCGTCTTGCGCGACGTCGCCAAAGGTCGCGAGTCTTTTGACTGGGTTGACAAGGACCTGCGCGCGCGCGCCAAAGCGGCAGTAGCCCGTGGCATCGAGTGCATCCTTGCATGCCAGGTGAAGGTGGAGGGTGTCCTTACCGCATGGGGTCAGCAGCATGATGAAATCAGCCTGGCGCCGCAAGCGGCCAGAAGCTTTGAGCCTGCCTCCCTCTGCTCGGCGGAAAGTGTCGGCGTGCTGCAGTTTCTGATGAGCCTTGATGCCCCCCGCCCCGAGGTCATCCATGCCGTTGATGCCGCAATTGCATGGCTTTCAGGACCGGCAAAGCTGAAGGGAATCCGGCAGGTGAATGACCCGATAAACGGCAAACGTATCATTAATGATGCGCAGGCGCCGCCACTCTGGGCCAGGCTTTACGAGATTGGCAGCAACCGGCCGGTTTTTGGCAACCGAGACGGCAAGGTCTACTACTCAATGATGGAAATCTCGGACGAACGCCGGAACGGCTACAGTTGGTACGTGAATTCCCCGCAACAGCTCATCGGGCGCGATTACCCCTTGTGGCAAAAGCGCCTTACGGATAAGGGTCGCGATGGGGGCTAAGCCCCTTGCCGCATGGCAAGCTCACGTTCCAGGTTCGCGCGCGCCTGCGCTTCATTAAGCTTACGAAAATGCCGCGTCCAGTAGATGGACTTTCGACGCAGGAATGTGCGCAAAAACTCTGCCCGTTGCAGGTCAAAACCTGGACCATCAATGTGCGAGTGTTCCCTGCGGATATCCCCGGCATGGACGTCGTAACGCCGGCGATCAGCGGAAAAAATCAACAAGTCGATGTCCATTATAAGTGCTTCATCGGCATTTTCCGGCTCACCGTGATGCCGCGTTGCGGTGATCAGGCTGCAAACCTCCTTAATATCCACAAGGTCCCCGGCGAGCAGTTGAAATTCCCGGCGGAATAGTTGCACGCTGCGCTCCCTGCTCTCACGCGGGGTAGCCCTGGCGCTGTATGCCGCATCGTGAAACCAAAGGGCAAGTTCAAGAGCGTCCTGATTATCTATCGCCCCGGGATAGCCCTCCAGAGCTGCCATGCAGGCAAGGACGTGGCGGGCATCATGGTAATGACGCTCTGGTTCACAATAACAACGGAAAAGCCTCTCCCCGACCGGAATGAATACCATGCCAAGGCCCAGCCACTCCAGAGTGCGGTTCCACTGTGCTGCCCACCGATCGGGCAACGGGTCAACCGTCTCCTGTCTCACCCGCCAATGAGCAGCTCATCAATGAGCCGGCTGGTATCCTCGATTGAGCGATCCGAACCCTCGCGCGTCGCCCAGCCGGAAAAATCGAGGGCCTTGAGCTCAACGCGCACCTTATCCCAGTCAACGTCCCCCTCGCCCAGCCGGCAAAAGCCGTTCTTTTTGCCCCAGTCCTTGACGTCAAGCTTGACCGTGCGGCTGCCAAGAACCCGGATCCACTCGTGTGCCGGGGCAAACTTCTGCATGTTGCCGATGTCAAAATAAGCCCCGACCCACGGACTGTCGAAGTCATCAATGTAGTCGCGAAACTTTTCCGGGCTCTCGCAGAAGCCGTTCCATACCGTCTCAATGAGCACACGCACCCCGATGCGGGATGCCAGCGGCAACACCTTGCGCACCTGCTCAATGGAGCGCTCCCAGACATG
>Ga0315316_10003186_pt1 | contig 11878 bp, 10 predicted proteins | sample M160m3416metaG_FD_203702 | JGI IMG/M metagenome (GOLD analysis project Ga0315316, IMG submission 203702) | Ammonia-oxidizing marine archaeal communities from Monterey Bay, California, United States - M1 60m 3416 | ecosystem: Environmental > Aquatic > Marine > Intertidal zone | place: USA...
GGAGAACAAAGTAGTGATAGTGCAACAGCGGTAGGGTTTAAGTGGTCTGCAAGTTCTGGCAGTAGTAACCAAGGTTCTTTAGGTTATCTTCGTTCTACAGGTGTTTCAATACAATTAAAAGTTGTGAATGGTGGTATGGCGGGTAATCCTACTATCTATACAACAAACCCAACGAGTCAATTGATTCAATTGTCGATGTCTAAGGGTGGTGGAGATTTACAATAATGGCCATTGCTCAACAACCATATAGTTTACAACAACCTACTATAGTTTCATATAGGATGCCTTCTATAGCAAATAGACAAAACGCCTATCCCTATATTGCAAATGCACAAGAACCAAATATTAGAAATGCAAGACAGCCTGCAACTTATGACACACAGGGTCAGACACCTACTACATATAGAAATCCTGTAAATGCAAGACAGCCTAATATTAGAGAAGCAAGACAACCTAGTACATACCAACATAGAAGTCCTTTAACATATAGTCACAGGTCACCATTTACCTATGCACATAGAAGTCCGTTCACTTATAGAAGTCCAGTGAATGCACAGGAACCAAACATAAGAGAGGCAAGACAACCTAATACATACCAACATAGAAGTCCTTTAACATATAGTCACAGGTCACCGTCTACGTATCAACATCAAAGTCCACTCACATATAGAAGTCCTGTAGAGGGAAGAGAACCTAACATACGTGATGCAAGACAACCTGCGACATATGCTCATAGGTCACCGTTTACCTACGAGACAAGAAGTCCGTTTACATATAATAGACAAGCAATAAGACAAGTTTCATACAACCATAGGTCTCCATTTACATATAGAAACCCTAGTAATGCACAAACAAATGTTGTAAAAGAAAGTCAAACACCATTTACGTATCAAAGAACTGGTCAATTACCAAGTATCTATCAACATAGAAGTCCATTTACGTATGCAACAACAGGTCAACAACCAGCTATTGGTAATCGCGATGTACCTTATCCTTACATTGCAACTGCAACTGAACCTAATATTAGAAACAAGCAAGTATCTTATCCATATATTGCAGATGGAAGAAGTCCATTTACCTATGCACATAGAAGTCCGTTCACATATCAAAATTCAGTACAAGGACAACAACCTAATATTAGAAATACACAAACACCTTTCTTCTATAATGCTGGAGCTCAGATATCATATCAACACCAAAGTCCATTTACCTATCAAGTTACTTACTCACATCAAAGAGTCATACCTAGAAATGCAAAAGTTAAAGGTGTATTCATTAATGACAATGGAACTCTAAGAAAGGTAGAAGAAGCTTATGTAAATGATAGTGGAACTGCAAGGAAAACACACCAATCTGTACCAACTGCTCAGTTCCCAATGGGTGAGTTTGGTGCTTAATTCATAAGTAAAACTTAAAAAGGTATAAATAGTTATATGGCTATTCTTGCAAACATATTTATCGACCAACATACAGACTTCAGCATTACTGTAGATGTCACCGATGCAACTGGAAATGTTCTTAACTTAACAGGTTATACTGCAGCTGCACAAATGAGAAAGACATATACTTCAACAAATGCAAGTGCAACATTCAGTACTGTAGTATCAGCGTCTGATGGTAAGGTAACTTTATCATTAACCGATACTGTTACTGGTGCATTGGAGCCAGGCAGGTATGTTTACGATATGACTGTAACTAGTGGTTCAACAACGACTAGAGTAATAGAAGGACAAGCCATCGTAACCCCAAGTGTGACGAGGTAATAATATGGCAATTAGAGGAACATTAAGTAGAGTTGTAACCGTCGGTGGTAAAGTCACTGGTGGTGGAAACATCAAAGCAACACAGGTTGCTATGGGTGGAACTTCTGCAGCCCAAACAGACATCACTGCAAAATCAATCAATGAACTTGCAGACGTAAATGCTTCGGAAACAGATGATGGATTACTATCATATGACCAAGCATCAGACAAATGGACTACAACTACCGTTTTAGACGGTGGGACATTCTAAAACACTAAATAAGTGTACAAATCAAGGTTGTCGACAGTGAGACAACGACCCACATTGTGAGTGGACAGACTATATAATGAACTCAACTTCTCGGGATAGTGAACGAGAAACAACAACTAATAATTTTATTTAAAAGGAAATAAAAATGGCAACAGTAATTCAGATTAAAAGAAGTACAGGTGTATCTGCACCAGCTATCTCCGACTTAGCGGAAGGTGAATTAGCGTACGTACAGGATAGGTCGAATTCGGGTGCTGGAGCGAAACTATACATTGAATCAGTAGACTCTGATAATAGTACTGCATTAATCCAAGCAATTGGTGGTAAGTACTATACAGATATGCTAGCTGGTTCTACTGCAACTCCTGCTGACTTAAAAGTCGGTAATAGTGCAAGTACAGGTGGTAGTATTAAGTTAATGGAAGACACAGACAACGGAACAAACTTCGTTGCTCTTAAATCTCCAAACACTTTAGGCTCTTCAGTAACGTGGACTCTTCCTTCAACGGACGGTAGTGCTAACCAAGTTCTTGGAACAGACGGTTCAGGCGCATTATCATTCTTATCAACAACATCAACCCTAGCAGGTGCTTCGGATTCAGATATTTCATCTCCAACAGGCGGACAAATGCTTGTTCATGATGGAAGTAATTCATTCGATAACGTATCAATGAGTGGTGATGCAACTATGGCATCAAGTGGTGCTGTAACAATCGCTGCAAACGCAGTGCAAGTTGGAAACATTGACTTCTTTGTCGATGAAGACAACATGGCATCCGACTCAGCAGTTAAAGTTCCTTCACAACAATCAGTTAAAGCTTATGTTGATGCAGTAACTACAGAACTACAATCTCAAGACCTTGACGGTGCAGCGGATAGTGGTACTTTAGCAGTTGATTTAGATACACAATCATTAACTTTCACAGGTGGAACAGGTGTAACAACTTCTGCAAGTGGTCAAGCGGTAGAGTTTGCAATCGGTCAGGCAGTTGGAACTTCAGACAACGTAGAATTCGGTAACGTAACAGTTGGCGGAACACTAAACTCAGACGACATCACTGCAACAACATTGACTGCAAGTGGTAACGTTGTTGTAACAGGTAACTTAAGTGTTAACGGAACTACAACTACAGTTAATTCAACTACTGTATCAATCGCAGACCCAGTTTTCGAACTTGGTGCTGATAGTTCAGACGATAACTTAGACCGTGGTATTAAGTTTAAATACAACGATGGTTCTGCTAGAGTTGGTTTCTTTGGTTACGATGAAAATACAACTAAGTTCGTAGCTCTTAAACAAGCTACAGATTCTTCCTCAGTATTCAGTGGAACTGCTATGGACGCAGTATTCGGTGGTGTGGAAGCAACGAACTTAACACTAAGTGGGTCAATCAAAGAGATTGATGGAGCTGCACCAACTAATGGTCAGATTCTTATGGGTCACACAGCCAATGGAGACATGGCTTTGGGAACTATTACTGCTGGTGATGGTATCGATGTAACTAACGGTGCTGGTTCTATATCAATCAGTGCTGAACAATCAAGTGCATCTAATTTAGGTGTCGTGATTGTTGATGCTGGTGAAGGTATGGACGTATCATACTCAAGTGGTACAGCAACTGTAAGTGGAGAAGATGCAACTACAACTAATAAAGGTATTGCAAGTTTTGCCACAGCAAACTTTACAGTATCAAGTGGTGCAGTTTCAATCACTGGTATTGACGGCGGAACATTTTAATTAATATTTCATCAATCAATCAATACTAGGAGAGTAACATGGCAACAGTTATTAATTTTAAAAGAAGTTCGACTCAGAATGCAGTTCCGACTACTAGTGATTTATCACTAGGTGAAGTCGCGATTAATACCTATCATGGTAGAATGTATACTGAAAAGAACGATGGGTCAGCAGCGATTACAGAAATCGGTTCTAATCCTAAAACTCTTTCTGTTAATGACGCCTACTCTTTCCCAACTAGTGACGGAACGTCGAATCAAGTATTGTCAACAAATGGTTCAGGCACACTTTCATTTAGTAATCAACCATCAAGTGGAGTTGTAACATTTACCTACACTATAGGCTCAACGACAACAGTCATCACTGGAAACGATGATGATAGTAACTCGTTAGTTTATCAAGCAGGTAGTGAACAAGTTTACTTAAATGGTGTAAAACTAATTGGTGGTGGCATAGACTATGCAACGACAAACAGTACGACAATAACACTACAAGCAAATGCTTTAAGTGGTGACGTGTTAGAAATAGTTGCAATTACAGCTGCAGCGAACCTTGTACAAGGGTTCTTCACTGCAAGTGTTTTAACAGCGACAACAGCAGACCAAGTATTATCTTCTAATAGTGTGGCAATTAAGGGCATCAAGTATGTAATTAATGCAACTCATGCTTCGGCAGGGACACATGCATGTGAAGTTTTACTTATTAATAACGGCTCGAATGCATACTTCGTACAATACGGTGATGTGTATTCAACAGCAAGTTTGTTTACATTGAGTGCAGACGTTGACTCGGGGGCAATGAGATTACTCGTTACTCCAGCCAACACAAACACTACAATTGATACATTCCAAATTAGACATTCTTAAGGGGGGATTAACTAATGGCAAAATCAAATAGTTTTAAATTAGCAGAATTAATCCGTGTCTTCCAGTACGATACATCAACAGATAAAATCAGTACAAGTAAGTCCCTTTTAGATGCAAACAGAAGTAAAGGCGATTTAACTACTACTGCAACTACCCAAGTTAACTTGGATACGTTTGCAAAAGCAAGTTATAGAGCTGCACGATATGTTATTGCAATGACTGAAGGGAGTGACTTTCATAGTACCGAACTAATATTAGTTCATGATGGTACCAATGTAACACTAACAGCTTACGGCACGTTAAAAAGTGGTTCTGCTCTAGCAACATTTGATGCAGATATAAGTGGAAGTGACCTCAGATTGAGAATCACACCTGCTTCAACTTCATCAACCGTTACTAAGTTTGATAGAACAACAGTAGACGCATAAACAAAAGACCAAAATCTTTTAAGGGGAACTTCGGTTCCCCTTTTTTTAGCTATAAATAGAACTATGGCAACTCAATCTAAATTTTTAGCAGATGTAGGGATACAAACGGCAGGAGATACATCCATAGGTGGGAATCTTGTTGTTACTGGTGACCTAACTGTTAACGGAACCAATACAATTATTGATTCTACAACCCAATCGGTTACAGATTCATTGATAGAACTTGCAAGTGGTAACACAACTGCAGACACTATTGACATAGGAATATATGGTAACTATAATGACGGTTTAAGTGGAGAGGGTGGTGCAAGTGAATATACAGGTCTATTTAGAGACGCGTCAGACTCCACATGGAAGTTGTTTGATGGTCTAGAAGTAGAACCTTCTACCACAGTTAATTTAAGTGGTAGTGGATATGCTTTAGCAGACTTACATGTTGGTGACTTAGTTGCAACAACATTGACTGCTACAAATAGTTTAACAGGTGCAAGTATTACTTATCCAACTTCAGACGGAAGTAGTGGTCAAGTATTAACCACAAATGGTAGTGGAACACTATCTTTTGCAACACCTACAGGATTAGAAGGTGGAACGGTAACAACTACATCAACCTCTGAAGCAACCATGGATACTTTTTCAACGAGCTCTTATAGAAGTGCAAAGTACGAAGTGTCTATTTCAGATTCAACAAGTGGAACGTATCAGTTCACAGAACTTTCAATAGTTCATAATGGTACTACTGCAAGTGTTTCACAATACGGTACAGTTTTGACAGGAACTACCGAACTTGCAACGTTTGGTGTAGATATAAACATCGGAACGTTACGTATCAGAACTACTCCTGCTACCAGTAATTCAACGGTCTTTAAATTTAAGAAGATTTTAGTTGACGCTTAAAAAGATAAAGTAATTTTAAAAAGACAGATTATAGGACATTCTTAAGAGGAGTGAATCGATAAATAAATGTAACACCCCTCAAGGTAAACCTTAAAAGGACACATAAATGGCAACACAAAATACATTCGTAATTGAGTACGGACTTACAGTTGGTTCAACAGAAGTTATTTCCTCAGCAGGAAAACTAGCTGTATCAGCAATATCTTTACTTACTTCAGATAACTTAACGGAAGGTTCCACGAACCAATACTTTACTTCAAGTAGATTTAACACTTCATTCGATACTAGATTATCAAATGCAGTTATTGATGGGGGTACAATCTAATGGCAGGGGAAAAGAATTTTATACTAAAGAACGGTCTATCCGTAGGAACAAATGATGTTCTAGATAGTTCGGGTGACTTAGTAGCAGGTGCATTTGGTACTGCAGCTATAGAGGTCATCGATGACCACGTTGCAAATACCTTACTAACAGCAGGTGCTGGTATTGGATTATCATATGATGATTCAGCTGGGACACTTACAATTACAGGTAATGTTGGTGATATCACAGGAGTTAACGCAGGACTTGGTTTAACTGGTACTGCAACTAGTGGAGATGCAACATTAAACATTGGTGCTGGTACAGGTATTACTGTAAATGCAGACGATATTGCAATCAACTTTAAAGACGAAGACAATATGGCATCAGATAGTGCCGTACATGCAGCTACTCAACAATCAATTAAAGCATATGTTGATACTCAAGTTGCAACAGTTCCAGTTGGAGACATAACAAGTGTTGTTGCTGGAGCAGGTCTAACAGGTGGCGGAACAAGTGGTGATGTAACAGTAAATGCTATTGCTGGAACAGGTATCACAGTTAATGCAGATGACATTGCAATCGACCTTAAAGACGAAGACGATATGTCTTCGAACAGTGCATCTCACGCTGCATCACAACAATCAATTAAAGCTTATGTTGATGCAAGTATTCTAACAAAAGACAATTCAGACGAAATTACAGAAGGTTCAAGTAACCTTTACTTTACAGATGCAAGAGCAAGAGCTGCTCTATCAGCAACTGGTGATATATCATACAACAGCACAACTGGTGTATTCAGTTTCACAAACGATGCTGGTGACATCGAATCAGTAGTTGCTGGTTCGGGTTTAACTGGTGGTGCAACAAGTGGAGCTGCAACATTAAACATTGGTGCTGGAACTGGTATTACAGTTAATGCAAATGATGTTGCAGTCAATATGGGTGCATTTGATTCAGATGACTTAAACGAAGGCTCAACTAATTTATATCACACTACAGAAAGAGTTCAAGATATTGCTGGAGCAATGTTCAGTTCAAATACTGAAACAGGTATTACTGCAACATATCAAGATGCAGATGGAACTATTGACCTTGCAGTAGACGCAGAATTTATTTCAGATACAGTTGGTAATATGGTCACTTCTAATACAGAAAGTGGTCTTACAGTTACGTATCAAGATGCAGATAACACTTTAGACTTTGCAGTCGGAACACTTAACCAAGATACAACAGGATTAGCAGGAACTGCTACTGCACTTGCAAGTGCAAGAACTATCTCGGGTGTTTCATTTGACGGTACAGCAAACATCACACTAAACACTGGTGGAATCACAGAGAGTGGTAACCTTTACTTTACAAATGAAAGAGTGGATGACAGAGTCGGTTCATTGATTGTTGGTGGAACAAACATAACTGCAACATATGATGATGCAGCTGGAACACTTACAATTGACGGAAACGCAGCGGACATCACAGGTGTTACAGCTGGAGACGGTCTATCGGGTGGTGGTTCAAGTGGTGCAGTTACTTTAAACCTAGATGCTTCAGTAGCAGGTGACGGTCTTGCACATTCAAGTGGTGTTCTATCAGTCGGAGTAGACGATAGTTCAATCGAAACAAATTCAGATGCATTAAGAGTTAAAGCACTTGGTGTTACTAATGCCATGTTAGCAGGTTCAATTGCAAACAGTAAACTTGCAAATGACAGTGTAACAATTAACTCACAGTCAGTAGACTTAGGTGCTTCAGTTACTTTAAACACATCTCACATTGGTGAGAGTGGTAACTTATACTATACAGATGAAAGAGTTGACGATAGAGTTAACGCTTTAATTACTGCTGGTGTAAACGTTGCAACAACATATGATGATGCAGCTGGAACACTAGAAATTAGAGTACCTTACGAAAACATTCAAGACACAGTTGGAACTCAATTAGCAACTAACGGTTCACACACAAACATCACTGCAACATATGATGATGCTGGTGACGGTGCAGTCGACCTTGCAATTACAGATGCAACTATCAGAGGAAAAGTTTCAGTAACAGACGCAGGTGGAGATGGTTCACTTGCATATAACAATTCAACTGGTGTTATTACATATACAGGGCCAAGTGCAGCTGAGACAAGAGCACATTTCTCTAATGGTACTGGTGTTGCTATCAGTTCGGGTCAAGTTAGTATCGGTCAGGCAGTTGCAACAACTAGTGATGTTCAATTTGCAGACGTATCTGCAAGTGGTAACCTTGTAGTTACAGGTAACTTAACAGTAAATGGTTCAACAGTAACAAATAGTTCAACTAACACAACTATCGAAGATTCGTTGATTGAATTAGGAACAGGGACAACTGGTTCTCCATCGGGAGACGCAGGTATTGTCATTGAGAGAGGTGATGAAAGTAACGTGTTTATGGGTTGGGACGATAGTGCATCAAGTTTTGCATTCGGAACAACTACTGCAACAGGTGCTTCAACTGGTGCATTATCAGTAACACCAGCAGCGGTATCCACAGGTGCATTAACAATAACGAATGCATCTAACAGTGGTGGAACTGCAAGAAATGTTTACCAATCAACTTCTGCACCTGGCGGTTCAGATGGAGCGGTTGGTGATATGTGGATTCTTTACTCCTAATCTAGGAGTTTAGGATTCTAATAAATAACAGTATTATTAATGGATAACTAAATGGCAACAGGTTCACAAAAGGTCAAAACACCAGCAGGTTGGAATTCAACTCAAGGTGCATGGGTAAAAACAGCTAGTTCCACATGGAAAGCAGTTGACCAAATCTACATTAAAACCCCTACAGGATGGAATAACGCATCGGGGCAGACTGCGACTCAAGTTCCTTATCCATACATTGCAAATGGACAAGAACCCAATATAAGAAACAAACAGAATCCGTATCCTTATATTGCAAATGCACAAGAGCCTAACATAAGGAACCAACAGAATCCGTATCCTTATATTGCAAATGCACAAGAACCTAATATAAGAGACCAACAACAGCCGTATCCTTATATAGCACAAGCAAGACAACCTAGTACATACCAACATAGAAGTCCATTTACATATGCTAGACAAGGTCAAACACCAACGACTTATCAACATAGGTCACCGTTTACATATCAAAACCCTGTAAATGCACAAGAACCAAACATAAGGAATGCACAGACACCGTTCACTTACAGAAATCCAGTGAATGGACAAGAACCTAATATTAGAGATGCAAGACAGCCTGCAACTTATCAACATAGAAGTCCTTTAACGTATAGTCATAGGTCTCCATTTACGTATCAACATAGGTCACCGTTTACATATAGGAATCCAGTGAATGGACAAGCACCTTTTATTAGAGATGCAAGACAACCTTCTACGTATCAACATAGGTCACCGTTAACATATTCACATAGGTCGCCTTTGACATATAATCATAGGTCTCCATTTGAATACAGAAATCCAGTGAATGGACAAGAACCTAATATTAGAGAAGCAAGACAACCTAGTACATACCAACATAGAAGTCCTTTAACATATTCTCATAGGTCACCATTTACCTATCAACATAGGTCTCCATTCACTTACAGAAATCCAGTGAATGGACAAGAACCTAATATTAGAGATGCAAGACAGCCTGCAACTTATCAACATAGGTCACCGTTAACATATTCACATAGGTCGCCTTTGACATATAATCATAGGTCTCCATTCGAATACAGAAATCCAGTGAATGGACAAGAACCAAATATTAGAGAAGCAAGACAACCTAGTACATACCAACATAGAAGTCCTTTGACATATTCTCACAGGTCTCCATTTACGTATCAACATAGGTCTCCATTCACTTACAGAAATCCAGTGAATGGACAAGAACCTAATATTAGAGATGCAAGACAGCCTGCAACTTATCAACATAGGTCACCGTTAACATATTCACATAGGTCGCCTTTGGAATATTCTCATAGGTCTCCATTTACATATAGAAGTCCTGTATCTGCACAAGAGCCTAACATAAGAGAAGCAAGACAACCTAGTACATACCAACATAGAAGTCCTTTGACATATAATCATAGGTCTCCATTTACGTATCAACATAGGTCACCGTTCACATATAGGAACCCTGTGTCTGCTCAAGAACCTAATATTCGTTCTGCACAACAACCGTATCCTTATATTGCAAATGCACAAGAACCAAATATTAGGTCACAACAAGAACCAAATATTAGGTCACAACAAGAACCTAATATTAGAAATAATCAGGCAGCGTTTACTTATAACCATAGGTCTCCGTTTACATATAGGAATCCTGTATCTGCACAAGAACCTAATATTCGTTCTGCACAACAACCTAACATTAGAGATGCAAGGAGTCCATTCACGTATGATGCAAGGTATCCAGCGAATGCACAGCAACCTTTTACATTCCAAGCACCATTTACGTACAGGAACCCTACTAATGCAAGGCAACCTAACGATGCAAGGAACCCATTCACATATAGACAACCTTATATAGCGAATGCAAGACAACCAAATAGTGCAAGAAACCCATTTACATATAGAGTGCCTTACATTGCAAACGCAAGAACTGGTGCAAACTCTAGGGCCCCAAGTATTGCACAACAACCCATAACGTACCAACACAGAAGTCCGTTTACATACTACTTCACTTTTGGTGGTGGTAATCCACCTAATGTCATGGAGCCGTAAGCAAATGAGAAATATTAATATAACAGGAACAATCTAAAATGCCAATAGGTCAAAGACAACAACCGACTATCAAAAACGGACAAGTGTCCGTTGATGTACAGACGCCTTCGATTGTTCAACAACCATTTACGTATAGTGCAAGGTATCCAGCGAATGCACAGCAACCGTTCACATTCCAAGCACCATTTACGTATAATGCTAGGTATCCAGCGAATGGTCAACAACCGTTCACATTCCAAGCACCATTTACATATAGGAACCCTACTAACGCAAGACAACCTAATAATGCAAGGAATCCGTTTACATACAGAGTACCTTACATTGCTAATGCAAGACAACCGTTTACTTATAACCATAGGTCTCCGTTTACATATAATCATAGGTCACCATTTACATATAGAAGTCCTGTATCTGCACAACAACCTAACATAAGAGAAGCAAGACAACCGAGTTCATATCAACATAGGTCACCTTTAACGTATTCACATAGGTCACCGTTAACGTATTCTCATAGGTCACCATTTACATATGCAAGACAGGGTCAAACACCGTTTACTTATAACCACAGGTCTCCATTTACATATAGAAGTCCTGTAAATGGACAAGAACCTAATATACGTTCGGCACAAGAACCTAATATTAGAAGTCAACAAGAACCTAATATTAGAAATGCACAAGCAGCGTTTACTTATAACCATAGGTCTCCGTTTACATACAGAAATCCTGTAAATGGACAAGAGCCTAATATTAGAAACCAACAAGAACCGAACATTAGGTCACAACAAGAACCAAACATAAGAAACAATCAGACACCGTTTACGTATAGTCATAGGTCACCGTTTACTTATCAGAATCCTAGTAATGCACGTCAACCTTCTACGTATCAACATAGGTCACCGTTCACTTATAGGAATCCTGTAAAT
>Ga0315316_10003191_pt1 | contig 11866 bp, 7 predicted proteins | sample M160m3416metaG_FD_203702 | JGI IMG/M metagenome (GOLD analysis project Ga0315316, IMG submission 203702) | Ammonia-oxidizing marine archaeal communities from Monterey Bay, California, United States - M1 60m 3416 | ecosystem: Environmental > Aquatic > Marine > Intertidal zone | place: USA...
TCAGGCAGCGCCTCTTCTTGGGCAACCACCACCGATGTCATGTTAAGGCTAAGCGAATCGCCTAAACCGACAACTAGCGCTAATGCCGTTAGCCCTGTCAAAATCCATCTGGGCCATGCTGGAATTGCTAATTGAACCATTATTGTCTCCGTTCTTTGAATCTAAAACTCATTATTGAGTGTGGTACCAAAATACCGCATAAGTAAAATGTTAGTATTAATCTATTTTTAAAGATATGTGATCGACTCTGTATTATTCCCGAATGATCGCCGAAATAAAAGCTCCGGAGCGAATGATTGTTGATTATTCTGCTCTAGATTTTTGTTCCCAAAATGTGCCCGCATATTTTTCTCGCAGTAGGCGTTTGCTGTCTTGTGCACGATCCGCTTTACTTACTTCATTCCACAGTTGCGACAAGTGATACAGTGATTCCGCATGGGCATCCGCAGATTCGTTAAATATTAAGTGGGTATGTAAAAACGCGAGAATAGCATCTTTTGGCTGTTTGTTACTGCGATAACAAACACCTTGAGCATTATATGCTTGAGCAAACAACTGTTTTTGCGTTTTCGGATCATTGTCTTTAATCAACTTATCCGCCAGCGCGATGCCGGCTACTGCTTTTCCCGTTTCTCCCAAGCACCTTGCTTGACCTGCTTTTGCCTCAGAAACAGTTAATTGCATCAACGGCGTTGTCGCCTGAACCGCAGCCACCTTCTCGAACATAACCAACGCATTGGCAAACTCGCCTTTACCAACTGTTGAATTCGCTAAACGCAACGTCCCTTTGATTTGCAAAGCTGTCCAAGGCGATGTCGTTAAAATAGTGTACTGTTCAGCTGCTTTGTCAAAACTTCCTACCGCGTACGCTAAATCACCGAACAACTCGACGACTTCATAATAATGGTAGCTATCAGCGTGTTGTTGCAAAAACGTGACTAACACCGAGCCCGCTTGTATTTTATCACCGTCACCAGCTAACGCACTGTGAGCATCTATCGCAGCCAGCATATAAGCAACATCCTGTTTAACAAAATCATTCTGGATCGCATCAAGATTCACCTTGGCAAGTTCCACTCGAGCATCTTTTAACTGTCCTTTTCGAAACATCGCAGACGCTTGCAAGACTTCCGTAGGGGAATCCACAAATTGAACCCGCGATACGTCGTTGGCGGCCAACTTACGCGGCACACCATTAACTCGCACGGTGACTTCGTTCTTCGTAATCGAGTCAATCAAACCCTTCACCGAATCACCAGGACTGCTGATCAAGTAAATTTGGTCCTTAACCTGAGCTTGTAAAGCAGTCGTTGTGACCAAAAAGAGACTCGATAATAGCAGGAGTTTCATTAGTTGTAATCGTTTGACCATTTGTAATATTCCTATTTATCTTCTTATCAATCCGCTGGCATCCGCAGTGTGGCGAAAACAGCAATTTCCTCATAGCCACGTCAGGCTAACTCTACTTGATTGCTAAACCGGTAACACTTTCCCCTAGAGCTTTTTGGATTTTCCGCAACATCGTATCAAATTGGGCCTTGAATTCCGGCCCTCCAAGTTCTGGGTATATTTTATGTGTGTTGAGTATCTCTAATTTGGCATAGCCTAAATATTTCTTTTTGTCTTCACCCGTCTTCAACATCGCATAACCCAAACGGGCATCAGCAATCCCCAGACGAGACTCATAGTATTCGTTTTTAAACGAATCTTTGCCCTGTGTTAACCGGCTTATCTTTCGCCAACCCCAAATTAGGTTGTCGCCACTTTTCAATTTACGCGCCCCTCCAATGGCTAGCAAATATTTAGCCGTATCCTGTTCCAATGCACCTAATTCGCTATAAGTGCGTGCGGCTTCTATTTGAACGCTGACGTTCGATGGTGTCGCTAGTAAAATGTAGGCAAGCTCTGTCGAGGCTGCGGGATAATCACCAATCTTCTTCATAACTTGAGCCAAATTCAAGCGAATCGAACCAATATATGCTTTCGCTGTCGCTGGGTCTTCGTGCACCCAAGTTGGATCTGCTTTGCCTGTTGTTTTAATTGCGCTAAACTGCGCGATCGCTTTTTCATAATATGCTTTGGCTTGCGGTGTCATCTTACCGTTGACCTCAAACCCGTTACCAAGACTTTGCATCGTAACGCCAACCCAATGCCGAACGGTAAACTGATCTGACGTCTTGCTAACTTCATTGAGAAAAGTCTCGAAGCCATTAGCGAGCACCTGACGCTGAGCATCATCACTGGCGGCTGCTAACTGAGCTTCTAATTCTCGAGCCAATGTAAAATAAATGCTCACCAAACGTTTTTGTCCATCCGGTGTTGCGCCGACGAGATCATTTAGCTCAGCCATGATTGCTTTGGCGTCGTCAATGTGTGCTTGGGCGTCCTCACCAGATCCAAGCATGGCAATATGACCACTTAAAGCAATTCGAAAACTTTGTTCCGCTAGTGAAGAATTACTAGCAGCGGGGTCATTATTTCGGATCAACGTCAACAAACCATAATCTTCGGCTTCTAAATGAGTGACTGCCTTGGCTGCCTCACCCACTTGAATATAGTACTGACAAGCCGACAACAAACCGTTGACGGAACTAGAAGTAATTCGAGCAGTTTTTGCACTGGCCGCTAAATGGTCTGTGCCGGCAGTCAACATTTCAGCAGCAACTGCCAACAATTCTGGAATCTCGGTTGCCAACTCAGCAAGTCTCGCTGGATTAGATTGATTCTCCTTGAGTTTTTTCTCTTCCGCCGTTCGTTGACGATACCGCAACCACATCGCTCGGCCCAAACGCAATTCAGACTCCAATCGCTCCGCAGCCCCTTCCGGAATACCCAGCGTAAAGCTACGAGCATCATCAAAGCGGCCAGCTTCGATCATATAGGGCACAAGTCTTCGTCGAGCATCAACCGCTTCGTCACTAGTTTCCCAATTCTTAATCGTATATTCAGCGATATCAATTAAACGCAAAACTTCAAATTCGCGGTCGTCTGAGGCTGCTTGATTGTAAAGTAATTGATAGCAATTCAAAGCAATTTTTGCGCAAGGTCGAGCGGCATTAGTGCCAGGATATCGGCGCGCCAAATATTCGCCCAAAACAGCGGCTTCAAAATATTGCTTACGACTGTAATTAATAAAGGTCAAATAATAATAGACTTCCTGCAGTTGTTCCACTGGCGTGTCGGAATCGGTAAAGGTCAGTGCCATTTCATAATAGGAAACAGCGGCAGCTTGCGTTGATTTGTAATTTTCTTGAGCTTCACGCAATTGAGCTATTAACACATTCTTGTTGGCCTCATCGGTCTCAACTTCAATAGTCGCCGGCAAGCTCTTAATGGTAAATTCCATCGTTTGAGCCGACTCCATATATTCCTTGCCAAGCGCCAAAGCTTCAGCGAATGTCTCTGGGATTTTTTCTTCTTCACCAGCACCACCTGGCAAGTCTGGTAGAGATGCAATGAGATCACGCGCGACACTCTTATACTGTCCTGGGTATTTGAGAACTTCTTGTGCCAGTTTGCGAGCTGCTACATATGCCTTACGAGCTTCGCGATCCTCAGGGGATTTCTCTTCCAAGGCTTCTGCTTTTTTAATATACGTCCTTGCAAGCTCCAGTTGAAATGCATGCCATTCGGCATTATATGCTTCATTAGGCCGAATGTCTGCGTTCCACTCTACGCCGATCGCCAATGCCTGTTCAAACTGATTTACCGATTCGTGCGACAGGGCTTCTAAATACAATGGCATCGCTAGCGTGACAATATTTCTAAAACCAGGTGTTTCACGCTGGTCGACCACCTGTTTCAAATAACTCATTGCTTGCTTCGTGTCATCAATCGCCAAATAGCAACGTCCTTGGGCAACCAAGGCCAATAATCCAGCGCCTTTATTACGATACTTAATTGCTATTTCATCATACTCAGGCAATGCTTGTTCAAATGCGGCCTTGTGTTCGGCTGTACCCTGATCGTATGTCTTACCGATTTCCTCAAGTAATTTCGTGGCAGTAATCATCACCTGCAGGTAATTGCCATATAGCGATTTCCGCCGTTCAATTTCGGGTTGTTGCGTTTTAGGATCCAAAATCTTTGGTATCGCTTCTAATTCCGTTTTCAGCTGTGTTCGACCAGCCACATAGATGTCACGAGCTCGTTTCAACAGTGTTCGAGCTTGAGATAACAGATCAACGCGCACTGTCTTGTTCTCATCTTGATTCGCTTCGAACAAGATAAGATTAGCTCGCTGAAATAACAAGTTGCCTAACTCGTTACTCGCGAGGATCTTTAACTCAGCACTTTCTGACGCCTGAGCAAACTTCTCTAATAATTGTTGAGCCACTGCAAATTGCTTGTCGCGTTCATCTCCATTGCCAATCAACCGAGCACTCTGAATAAGGACAATGGCACGCTCATAATCTAGCTTGGCACGAAACTCCGGCGAAAGCAGATCCTTTTCAACTTGTAGGTCTAAGTAATACTCAGCTAAATCGTAATACTTCAGTTCTCGCAGCGATCCTAAAAACGCACTCGCTGGCTCTTCCGCTTGTACCATCTCACGGCCAAGAAGAGCCACACCTAACAGGAATACAGCAAGTATTGTAAATCGCGTGGGTATTACACGATGGGTTGGTAGCGATTGAGTCCTACAACAGATCATTAATGTTCTTTTATTTATCAATTTTGAAGAGGTTCAAGTTACAAAGCTCAAAAGACCAATCAAGCGAATAGGCCATGACAATTGTAACGCACTACGGTTGAAAAAGTACCTTCACAATCCTTGAAACTTGCGAAACTTCCACAGATTTCATAATAGAAATTATGGTGAGGTTCTATTTTAATTCCTACGCATCTGCCGATGGTGATAGTTCCCGATGGTATAAATCAAATTCTATTTAACAACGACCATCGCTATGCTATAGCCTATAAGTTAAGCTACCTAGAAGCAAGTATCCCCAACTATGAAAAAGCGCTGTATAACGCCAATAATCGACGACAATTGTCCTTCGAGCAACGAATCTCATAGGGAAATGCCCCATGTGTTACAATGCGTAAGCTTTGCCATAATCTAACCCATCCATAATGATTATTACGACGCTATTGGACCACGCAAACATTGGTCGACCCCAGAGTATTCACAATAATTAAAGTCGCAACCTCACCTCTTATTGGTAAAATAAAAGAACCCCACTAAAAGAGGACATTTTGGAGAGACATCGAGCGTGCATTTTAGAAGTCGCCAATCAATTCGAGACGAGAAGCGGACTGTCGGGAAAGACACGCGGACCGGTCAAGGAGTGAACAAACGCCGTCCACCGCCAAACTATTTTTCTCGAAAAGTTCAATACAAGCTATTAGCCCTCGTCGCATTACTGATGACCGTACTGGTTATGATGGAGAAAGTTCGCGACCCCGATTTGTATCGTTTATTCGATGATTCTGTACCAGTCCCAGCGAATTCATCAACCGACGCATCATCAGGCAACAGCGATAACCCCTTGTTTGATCCACAACTTGCACAATTTGGCAATCCATTACCAGCGAAAGCTAGCCAAACCGCCAAAGATTTACAATCCACCCACCGCACGCTGTGGATTGCCATCCTAAAAAAATTAACCTCGGCCGAGCAGCATACATTAGTGGATACGCTACACCGAGCACGCAACGGGGAACGCGGTAATGATCAACAACAAACCCGCTGGTGGGCACTGTATCAAAAAATAGATTTGTTGTACCAAAAATACGAACAACAACTCATGCTTTCGATTCACTCGACAACAACAGCACTTACACCGCAACAGAAGATTCGCGCTCAAGCCGTACTGAGTCAAATGCGAACACGGTGGACACAACCGCTGCGCAAAGCATTTCTTGATATTCTTGAAGCAAATCCCGACGAACAAGCTCCAGCGGAGAATCAAACCGAATATCAATTCATTCAACACATTCTCGATCAGATTGGCATCTCTCGAATCGACGATCACACGGTGTTTCGTAATAGCGATAACTTAGCGTGGTTCCGCATGCTAGAGACTCTACGCACTGCCGCTGCTGACCGCGTGGAAGCGAGTGTCCTAGCCACACCCAACATACTCGAACTTTCGAAACAACAAGACACTTTTCGCGGCAAACTCATTTCCATGCGAGGTGAAGTCCGTAAAGCATATCGGGTCCGCGCACCCTCAAACCAGCTAGACATCCCACAATACTATGTACTTGTAATCCGACCCAGCGGCGGGGGTACCACTCCCTTAATCGTGTACTGCCTACAACCGCCCAACGGTTTTCCGTCGCTGCCAGACAAAGATATCGACCGCAGCACCGCAGACATGAACGACGTGGTTCAAGTAACTGGATATTTCTTTAAATCTTGGGCACACGCTGGACCACAAGGGCAAATGTTTTCTTCACCACTAATGCTAGCTAATTCTTTTCAATGGTTACCTCATGAAAAACTGGCGCCAACGACTTCTGTAAAACCGGCATCTCAGCTACCCATTTGGGCGATATTTGTAATCCCCCTAGTCCTCGCGATTGGATTCACCGGCATCGTATACTTGCTGAGCCGTTGGAAAGGGCAAACTGCTACAAATATATCCCCAACAGATATATCACAGCATCTAGCCGGCCTAGGTGATGATGAAGTAGCACCTCCCACTCGCGAAGCCCTCCAGCAACTCGCTGAACAAAACTCATCTACCTAATCATTCAGTCTTTTCCCAACGACTCGTAATCATACCGCACTCATGTCCTTTACTAATATCCAATGTCAACGTTCAACATTGCAATTCCACATACAAGTGGTGCTTTGCACAGTCGCATTTTGTGGAATTGTTTTCACTCAACACAATTGCATGCTACGCGCAGACGAACCTCTACCGTGGAATCAAAACAGCATTAGTAAACACCAACTTCCATTTTCTATTGCTCATAGTACTACGGCTGAACAAATCTTAGAAATCTCTGGCATAGGCCCTAGTGAACTTCGTTTCTTAATTGATCTTGATCCGGTCGTTGGAAAAGACGTCGATACAATCGGCAAGCTACTAGCTGTCTTCCCAAAAATCAGCGAAAGCGATATACAGCGATTGACAATGCCGACTGCTAACACAGACTCTGCAATCACGTTGGATAAATTGGCAACCGACGTTGATCGCCATCGCATTAATTTTTTTACGATTCGGGGACGAGCAACGAGTGTGAAGCGACAATACATCATCCCCGAAGCAGCTCGACTGATTGGATTTAATTCGTTTTTTTGGGTGACCATCAAAGCTGCCGACAGCGACATACCGATTCGCGTCGCCACTCGCAAGCTACCCATCGCATGGTTTCCCGATTCGTGGAAACGCCCCGCGGTAATCGGGACTGCTGCTACCCAAGAGTCTCTAGCATTATCAACCGAGCAGCATGTGCCCTTCAAAATTGACGAACCAATTCTTGTCGACGGCTTACTCTTAAAAACAACCGATGAAAATAAGCAACTAGAATTAATCATGGCGGCTTCTCGCGTTAAGTGGTTGCCGAGCCACGTTTCCGTTAAACAACACGTCCATAGCTCAATGGTTCTGCTAAGCCAACATGGGTTTGATTCTGGGTTGCTTGATGAAATTCGCCGGACCAATAAGTCGGCTCTCGGCCATGCCGATCGCGAGGCCTTCTACCAAATCTTAAAAATTTTCCAGCCGTCCTCTGCACTTGATTCGATTCAGCGTGTTCATCAACAATCGCCACCTCCAACGCCGGAAATCGTGGATTACTTCAATAACACTCGCGCTCTGCAAGGACAATTTGTGACGATCCATGGCGACGTGCGACAAATTAGTCGAATTGCCATCGTCAATTCAAAAATGCAAAAACGCTTCGGTAGTGACCATTATTGGCAACTCGATCTCTCCATACCGATTGGTAAACACCGTATTCGAGTGAAAACTAATGACGCTGACCAAAATGGTATTATCTTTCAAAATCGATTTCCTTTGCAGGTCTGCGTCAACCATCTACCTCCTGAATTGCAACAGGCGATGAACAAACTGCGGCAGGGTATGGATGACCGCAAACTACTACGTGAAAAAGTGACGGTTCAGGGAATCTTTTTCAAACTCTGGTCCTATCAATCAGCGCTTACTATGCGAGACGGTCCTGATCGCGAACAACTCAGTCCACTCATTATCGCAAGCACCATACACATGCATGCAAAGCCAATCGCGGATCAATCCGCGCACGGTATTTATGTTGCCATTGCCTTTATCAGCTCACTAGTAGTGATTGTTTTTTTCCTTTTGCGTGTTGGAAAATCAGACCGCTTGGCAAACAAAAGAACTGCCAAAACAAGACACCGTCTCGAGGACCTCAGCGAACTAACGGACATTGGCGTTCACAAATAAACATTGAGAGTGACCGGCGCGATACGCTAGGCCGCGGCCAAAAACGGTTGCTGACGCGTAATCGTTATCTGCCCAGCATTGGCAAGCTGTGTTGCTGTTTCCGCAATACTTTGCTGAGCTTGTTCTATCTCGTTAAGCGAAATGGGCCCGAGGGACTGGATTTGTTCATTGAATCGTTCTTTTTGTGGACTAGTCAACGGCCCCGACACACGCTTAATGAAATCCACGGTCGCGCCGGCGAGAGCCAACAACATGACTTGGGAGTCAACGACGTGAAATACTTGCGCTAAGGATCGATCATCAAGCAAAATCAGATCCTCAAAACGCAACGTAATTGGCTGTTTAGATTCTTTTACCGGTGTGCGTTCAAAGCGCTGGCCAGCGTTTAAGTGACCTAACTCTGTTCCAGGTGTATCCAGTGTAGAAATCGTCCGATTGCGAAAACTACTTTGTGCCGCGGCCCGAATCTCTTGAGCTTTTGTGTCTGGCCGTGGACTATGTCCGTGGCCATTAATGTCAATCTGCAGTAGACGATCTTGCAGTAATAACAGTGCGAACTGTAACGATTCCGCTGCACACACGCCGGAAGCTGCAATCCTCTCTAATACGTCCTGCTGCTTTTGTGAATCAAAGTACGACAAAATTACGCCCGCAAATTTTGAGGGCAATGCTGATAAAATAGCCGCTCCAATTTGGCTGTGTACACTTGACAGAAAATCAGCAACTAAGGTAGGTGACACTTGATCTAAAAAGTCAAAATCCGGTTTAATATTAAACGCTGAGTCGACAGCCACTTGTTGTTCTGGTTTTTGTGTTACCAGCGAGCTTGCAGAGTCTATTTTGACAGGTTCTTGGTGATGCTCAAGAAAATCTTCTATTACGTCGGCTGATCCAGCTAAATCTTCAGGGGAAAGATTAGCCACACAGGCCTGTAGCCGTTTCGCATCGCGCGTAGACAACTGAGCAACTAACTCATCCGCTTGGCTAGGCTTGAGACTTGCAATTAAAACTGCCGCTCGTCGTAATGTGTCATGATCCATCATTTGTACTACTTACCCACTGTCGTAAAATATCCGCCGCATCGGCAGGTGAATCACTTAACAATTTATCTAACTCATTGGTTAAACTAGGCTCAGCTACGACTTGCCGCACGGCGGAGGGCGCCTCCTCTGTTTCTCGACGATCAACCACCCCGAGTGGATAAACCTGTAATTGACGACTCGCATTAGTAAATTCCGGTCTCACTGTCACGCCCACAAAAGACTCTAATTCCGTTGCGGTAGGCAACATTTCAATATCTACACTCGGTGGTGACCTAGGTTTTGGATTGTTTGAACGATTACGTAAGTGCCGCACAAACGTCAATGCTGTAATCACAAAGACTAGACCCATGACGGCCTCACGCCAATGGTTTGTCAGACTCGTCATCCACAGTTCGGAAGAACTCGAAACGGATCCAGCATCTACCAAGTCAACAATCGTGGCAACATTTACTTGCAGCGGATCAAGCGTGGCTCGAGGTACGATCGGCATAACGCCTTGCACCAATATTGTCACGCTTTGCAATATTTGTGTTTCTAAGTGGGCCACAAATTTCTGGTACTCCGACCCCTTTAAATTACTGGCATCCCCGCCATTCGCTTTGGCAACCTGCTGAATATACGAATGTGGAATGCCAACAGAAATACTCGCTCGAACTCGATCTGTCGCCAGAACAAACGCAGTCGAATCGTCGGTGAAATTGTTAGGCGATATGATTTGCAAACTGACTTCAATCCGTTTATTTGGAATATCAACAAGCAGATTTTCGATGCGATTTTTCCACCACCTCTCGTAGTCACGCATCGCACGTTGGCGGTCCGTGGGTTGTAGCGGAGAGGTGGACGAACCAAAGGTCTGGCCGCTATTTAAATCAATGACCACAACCTCATTACGTTGCAAACCAGCGTAACGAGCGGCGATAATATCTCGAATCGATTCCGCCTTTTGCATCGTCAAGTCTTCGCTATTCGCAGGTTTAATTGCTGCAAGAGCAACCATTTTTGTTTGTCCTGATAAACCACGTTCTTGTTTGGTATCAATATTAACACGAGCTACTTCGATGTCAGGCATCTGCATTACCATCATGGCAAGATCTTTTTCCTTTGCATTTCGCAATCGCAGATCTCGTAAGCTAGGCGTGTCTAATATGCTTGTTTGTTGCAGCACTTGGTCTACGTCGGTATGGCGAGTATCTAAATCGAATTTACCTTCGAGTGCCGCCAAGTACTTCGCGCGCTCAACTCGTGGAATCTGGATTTGCTGGCCTACCGTCTCCCACTGATCTAGCTGCGCCACGGAAAACGACTGAGTTATCTTGGATATTTCACTCGCCGATAATTCCCGCCCCACAAACAGACGTTCCATCTCTCGTTCACCGCCGCCAACCAAGGCCACAAGCGAAATTCCCAAAATCGACAGACACACAATCAAGGCTATCCGTGTCGATTTTTTCGACTCGCGCAGTATAGCCAGCGCCGTATCGCTAATGTTTGAAAATGGTTGCATATTTAAATCAGAAGTACCGTTTTATTACTTGTAATTGACTGGTTTAAGCCGCTTGCTCTGCCTGAATGCGAGGTAGCTTTAATATAAACAGTGCGCCGCCATGCTCCATATTGACAGCTTGAATCCCGCCACCATGTATTTCAATAACCCGTCGGACATTGGCAAGGCCTAGTCCAGTCGCACCTGGTTGTGTCGTGTAAAAAGGCTTGAATATCTGATACTCTGACCCCGGCGTAATACCTGGACCTTGATCCTCAACAAGAACTCTGATTTTGCGGCTATCCACATCTACGGCCACACGGTAATGAGATTCGCTAGGTGTGTGTTCAATAGCATTTTCGAGCAGATTAGTGACCGCCATCGTGATCCATTCTTGATCACCGTAGGCAAACACACTCGTTAGTGTGTCGCAGTGCACGTATACATTGCGCCGCGTCTGATATTCTCGCACTCGATTTAACGACTCTTGGACAACTTCAGCAATGTCTATAGGAGCCCAGGCCGGATGCTTCCGACTAGTAAAGAACCGCAGGTTTTCAGACATGACGTTTTACATTCCCTAAAATGGCAAACGAACTATATTCGCGCCGGACTTTTAAGGAATTAATCAATGTCTGTCAATGCCGATAACCTACCTAGTGGAATGTTTGCCTAGTCTGGCAGTGATCGTTTCGTTCTAACTATTTGTGATGCTACGCTAGTCCAGCCATCACGGCGACAAGGTCTTTCACAGCGTCGACGCTATTCTGGAAGTCAGCCGCTTCTTGCTCGGTTAATTCCAACTCGATAATACGTTCTACACCGCCTGCTCCTAAAACAATCGGCACCCCTACATAATATCCACCGACGCCGTACTCAGAATCACAATAGGCAGCACATGGGAGAACCCGTTTTTTATCTTTGACGATGGCTTCTACCATCTGAGTGCAAGCTGCGGC
>Ga0315316_10003193_pt1 | contig 11859 bp, 11 predicted proteins | sample M160m3416metaG_FD_203702 | JGI IMG/M metagenome (GOLD analysis project Ga0315316, IMG submission 203702) | Ammonia-oxidizing marine archaeal communities from Monterey Bay, California, United States - M1 60m 3416 | ecosystem: Environmental > Aquatic > Marine > Intertidal zone | place: USA...
GAGCTGTCCCCATCAACCCATTGAGTCGTCAACGTGCCCGCAGTGAACCAATAAAAACCATTAGCCGCACGCCAAACCCGTGGCGTCAAACCATCTTCATAACTAAGATCTGTTGGAAATTTGAACGGGGACCAATACGGTAATTGATCAAGAATATTATCGAAGCCGTTGAAATAAAGAGGAGCAATAGCCCCTGGATAGCTTTCAAAGTCTATAAAAACCTCGCTACTATCACTAAGTATCCAGCTCTTACCAACACCACCGAGTTTGAATTCGTTAACTTGGGCATCGCCTGTGCGAAAAAACATTAGCAAAATAAACGCCCGGATAATCCACCTGTACACGGTAGGCTCCTTACTATTACTGACAAATTAGTTTAACCGAAACTGAGTATTTACAGTTTGATAATGTATGTTTTTACCTAATCATTCTCAAGCCAAGACTTACTATTTAATCTTGGTTTCTTGTTTATAACAAGACTCAGATTTACCTTTATCAAGATGATATTGCCCAAAAATTGTAAAAGACGCTTGATCGCACTTATACTTTTCCTATGTCTAAGTTGTGATAGACCTTCCCTTCCCACAGAACATGAAATGAGGCACATCCCTTCCCGGAAAATCCCTACGTCATCAGCACACAATAAATTCTCAGCATATCATGGATCGCGTGAGCTTTTCTTTATCCACGCTCCGAAGTGGAAAAATGGACATCAAGCCGCGGTTTCAATTACTTATGATGCACCGTGGGGCCATAATGCTGTTTTCTCGCTTGCCACCGATGCAGCTATACTACGTGGCCTAAGTATGGATGTTGAAATCGTTAGCGAAAAATTACTTTTCTACAGCCGTTTTCCAATAATCGCCAGGATGAGAAACGAACTCATTCCCAATGGAGTCGGTGTCTTTGGACATGGACATTCCCATATAGACCATGATGCATTGGGTTTCCACGATGCCTATCAGTCTTTCCGTTACAATTTTAATTTGATGAGGTCATGGGGCCTCGATCCAAAGGTATATGCCTATCCTCTCTTTGCTGGTCGTGAACGACGAACACAAGCCGCCAATAGACAAGCAGGCTTTATCGCTGCAAGAGGCGGAACAGAAAATCCCGAAAAATATTATTTATGCGAAACAGAGCCCTGTAGCCCTAAGAGTTGGTTTAATCTACCATCGGTAATCATGGGCACCGCGAACACACGACACATTGCCAATCATAATCAACTACGCCCAATACTCAATGAAACATTATCACGGAGGGCTTGGACGATTATGACATACCATTCAATTGGTCATCCAGAGGGATGGGGATTTTACGAATATGAAGAGTTTCTCCAAGATCTTGATTTTATTAAATCCAATGACTTTTGGTCCGGGAATTTCTCTTCCGTGGCTTCATATGCAATCCAGCGCGCGGGACTTCAAATTCAAATTGGTCGGTATTTTGGTCGCGCAACGCCCCGCCAATTCGAAATATATATTGGTGATGGTTTCGGCAATAGGACTTACAACGAGCCATTGACTTTGGATTTTCATTTCGACAAAAATCTTTCTGTGCAATCAATTCGTATTCAACCTTCACCAACAAACGGCAAAACCATTTTCAGAGTCGACAATAACCAGCTACGATTACAAGTTGTGCCAAGGGAACGTCAATATACATTGTCGTTTATTCTCTAAATTCAAGAAATTTTCTCTTGCCAATTTTTAAGGGGAGCCGGAGTTTGGTAGCCAAAATAAATTGGGGGACTCTCACAGGTTAAAATAAAACAGCAAAAAAAGGAGATGCTTAGTGTCAAGAGTGTCAAAAGAAACACTGGAGCAATGGGTCGAACAATTCCACCGAGATGGATACCTCTTTCTTCCAGAAATACTCCCGCACGATTGGATTCCTATCTTGCGAACTGACTTAGACGAAGCCCTTTCTGAAAATCCTGCTGCCGCTGGGGGGGCCATCGAGTTACATCCACGAATGTTTGAACGAAGTCCAACAAATCTTTTACTCTTTGATTTCGAGCCCATCGTTTCATTCGCAGAAACCTTGATTGACACTACGACACATGTAATTCACAACAATAGCTTCCGCACACCTCCAGGAGGCGGATTAAGTACATGGCATCAAGACGATCCCCCACATTTTTTAGTCACAGAAGGCGAGCCACCGAAAAATATCCGACTACCCGTCCTGCTATTCACGGCTAATTATTATTTGACGGACGTGGATAATATCGAACAGGGTCCAACAGAGGTAATTCCCGGTTCCCACCTTTTCGGTGAAAACCCTCCTGAAAGTATGAAAAATTCCCGATACACAAGTCAAATCACATCCTGTCTGGGTAAAGCAGGGTCTGTCGTAATGTTCAACAATCAAGTTTGGCATCGTGGGGGACCCAATACCAGCGAACGCACACGTTACATGACACAGATTAGCTACGCACGCCGCCTTATCGGTCACAAGTACTCTCCGTTTATGAATTACCAAATGCCAGAACGCGTATACGAAAACGCAAACGAAAGGCTCCGCACTTTACTTGGTTTTCTGCCGAGTGGGGCCTATGGCTAGATTTCTATTGCCATAATAACGGCATAGCGACAACAAACAAAGAGGTAACTCGGCTAACGTGGATCCCCCGGTGTCCATGCATATTCACGAACAGCCTCCATATTCAATTCTATGCCCCATCCGGGTCCATCGGGAATATGGATTCGACCATCGACTATTTTCAGTGGCTTCTTTATAATTTCATCTCTCCATTCTATACCAGTAACTAGTTCCATGGGAGCAATGTTCGGTATAGAAGCCATTAAATGGACAGCTGCAGCAATCCCCACTGGACCTTTGGTATTATGTAACGAAATAGGAACATGGAAGGTATCAGAAATAGCTGCTATTTTTTTTACTTCCGTTATTCCACCCGCATACATTAAATCAGGTTGGGCAATATCAATACCGTCTAATTCAAGCAACTGACGAAAATGACTCTTAGTGTTAAGTCGTTCGCTGCCCATAACTGGGATAGATATTGCTTGACGCACTTTGGGATATGCACTCAAGTCCTCCGGGGGGACGGGGTCTTCAAATGCATACAAATTGTACTGTTCCAATTCGCGAGCTAAACGAATACAGTTGGCAACCGTAAAGCGACCGTGACAATCCACCAACAATTTTATACCCGGTCCTACAGCTTCACGGACTGCAGCAAAATGCTCCGCCGTCTCTTTAGGTCGTCCATCATCCAAATATTGATCAAATCGGTAACCGTCACCGGACAAAGCACTTCCCTTTAAGGCAGTATAACCATTTTCAGCACTAAGGCATGCAGAGGCCGCACTCTCTTCTGTCGAATTACCCCAAAAATGAGTGTACACTTCTACGCTGTTGCGAAAACGGCCGCCCAGTAAATCAACAACGGGCAGCCCCGAAACTTTACCTTTAATATCCCAAAGCGCCTGGTCAATTCCACTCAATGCGCTCATCCACACAGGCCCAGCCATCCGCCATATTCCGCCGATAGATGACTGCCGATAAATCTTGTGCCACAAAAATTCAATGCGTGCCGGATCTTCTCCAATTAATTCCCCCTTCATGTGCCGAATAGCCTCGACAACAACAGGTTCCTTATTTGAGTATGTCGCCTCTCCCAATCCAACGAGGCCTTCATCAGTAAAAACTTGCACTATCGTCCATTTTCGGCTTGGAGAATTTATCAGCAATACATCTATATCAGTTATTCTCATACTCTATATTCCTTTGGACTCGTTTTTAAAATGTTTCCGCGCGCCCACCGATGGATGGTGGTAACATCAGCCGCAGCTGTTGGTCAGTCGCAGCCGGATAATCTTTTTTATCATAGTACGTTTCAGACCAAGAGGAATGCCCAGGACTGTATTTGTACAACAAACTTCTTCGCTCATGACCTGCTTTCCAAGGAACAGTACCGTGAACCAAAGCCTCCGTAAAAATAATTACATCACCTGCATCAACCTCTATCTGCCTTACGTAATGAGCCGTTTGCTCCCATTTTCTTACCATATCCGGAATATATCCGGTAAAATTACTTTTATGAGACCCTGGTATACAACCAAAACCGCCATCATTAGCATTGGCATGGGTCAGACAAAAAGTAAACACCGTCAGACCATTCCGCATTACGCCATCATGATACCGATACCAATGATCTGCGGCCTGGACTCCACTTTGCATCGTCGGTCCGCCGTGTAGACCTCCGGCCTGACCGTTCTTACGCATGAAAATACTGTAATCATGATCTATTCGTACAAAAGGTCCTAGCAGGTCTTTGAGATAAGGCACAATGCCAGGATGGTCCATCAAAGATTGAGTAGCAGATCCCCATTTTGAGACCTGGCTAGTACGTCGCAAACCGTTTTCAGGATAATCGCCGGGCCAAACAGAATCTGCTAAGGCATTAATTTCATCCACTTCGCTAGAACTCAATACTCCCTTTAGAACTAGATAGCCTTCAAGGTCAAAAATGAATTTTTCTTCTGGCGTCATTCTTCCCTCATTTGTGTTATGTATTGATGGAGGATTTATTTTACGTTAATTACTTGAAAACGTGTTTCCACTAAATAAACCAAAGGAACCTGACCATGTCTGCCAAATATCGTGTTGGCGTAATAGCTTCTGGTCGCATTGCACGCGAACACGGACGCGGTTGGGATGAATGCGAGCATACTGAGATTGTAGCCATCGCTGATTCCCATCCGGAGGCCGCCTCAAGTTACGCATCAGATTTTAACGTGCCAAAGCAATACGCTGATTATAGAGAAATGCTTGACAAAGAGACATTGGATATTGTCAGTGTATGCTCTTGGGATCCTCAACATGCTGAGATGAGTATCGCAGCATGCGCCCGTCGACCTAAAGCCGTTCTCTGCGAAAAACCAATGGCTATTTCCTTGGGTGAGGCAGACGCTATGATTATTGCAGCTCAACGCAACGACGTGAAACTTGCCATCGGACACCAACGTCGATTTTACTCCTCATGGCGTGAAGCTCGTAAAATGATTGGTGAAGGAGTAATCGGACAACCCCGACGCCTCTGGTCTGCTATCCGTGCAGGAATGATGAATACGGGCACTCACTGTATCGACTTTCAACTTTACGCTCTTGGCGATCCCAAAGTTGATTGGGTGATGGGATCAGTAGAGCGACACACCGACCACTACGTTTTCGGACATCGCGTTGAAGATCGCTGTGCGGGGATTATTGGTTACGCTAACGGTATCGAAGGTGTAATCGAAAACGAACTAAATGATACCTACGAAGTTGGAGCCCATATCTACGGTGACGACGGTATGATCATTGTCAATGACAATACATTGCGCTATATGAACGCATCAACTAATGGATGGAAACATTTCGAACCAACAGATAAATCAGAGCATGGCTACGGTAACGCCTTTGTTGACCAAGCCTATGGTATTTGTCGTTGGATAGAAGGCGACTTCGAAGACTACTATGGAAAAGCCGAACATGGGCGGGCTGCAACAGAGATTATGATGGGTGTCTATGAATCTGCACGAGTACACGAGCGCGTAGCGCTACCGCTCCAGACTCGCGCAAATCCCCTCGACGTAGCTGTGGAAAGTGGTGTCATGCCGGTAACACGCCCCGGTGTATGGGATGAACGCTCTTTTTTGGTTCGGGGAGAGGGTATGAGTTGGATGGGAAAGAGTTAGATGAATGAAATCCAAATAAGTAAGCACGAACGATTAGACAAACATTTATCGACCGACAATTTAAACAAGGCCATCCGTGCAGTTCGTGAGGACGGGTACGTAGTACTTCATGACATAATTGAAACGGGTCATATTGCCATTCTCAGAGATCGTATGTTGGCCGATGTCGAGAAAATTCTTTCGTTAGATGCCGTGCCCTACCAATTCAGAAAAGGTCACATACAGCAAGACCCACCACCATTCAAACCTTTTTTATTTCGCGATGTCTTAGTAAATCCTTTTGTAATCGACATCACTCAGGTTTTACTAGGCGATGGTGTAAAAAACGCGTTTTATAGTGGTAATTGCTGCCTTCCAGGCAGTCAACACCAGCCTATTCATTTTGACATGGGACATCTATGGCCAAGCTGGCCAAACTACCATCCTGTACACGCTATTGTCGTAAATGTGCCAGTGGTCGATATGAGTCCAGAGAATGGAAGCACGGAGTTGTGGCCTCAAACACATTTAAACACCGCGAGAAGTGAAACCGCAGAGGATATAAAAATTCCTGATGCTGTCATCGAAGCCCAACGAGAGCAATCACAACCATTTCAGCCTAAAATACCCGTTGGCAGTATTCTCATTCGGGACATAAGGCTCTGGCACTGCGGTATGCCTAATAAAAAGGATGTGCCTAGACCAATGATTGCAATGATACATTACCCTGTCTGGTACCAGACGGGCAAACCCATCCAATTTGCAAAAGGCTCAGAAGAATTACTAAAGGACGAACGGCTCACCACCGTAGCAGAATTTGTAGATGAGCCCATCGACTACATTAGCCATCACGGGACCTATGATTACAACAGTTAAAAAAGTGACCCCATTCAAGAGCTAATTACCCGCGCTTCAACATAGTAGCGTTTGTCTTCGGCCTCACCCATTGAGAACGTCTTCCTAGGCAGGGGACCGTCTTTGTCAATAGCATAGAAAAAGTCGGCTTTTTCTATGCTCGGAAGATAAAAACCTGTGCACCCGTCCCTGTTTGCTAATTTTTCCAAGGAATCGTCGCCATGTATATAATCTACGGTTACCGACCTATTTCCTTCCATCAAATCATCGAGGAAAGCCTGTAAAGTTGCAACAACTAATTGAGAATTTATCTTGCCCACTCTAATCCAACCACGTCGGCCGCCACTGCAAAATTGAATACGATGACCTTCACTATCATATTCCTCTTCGGCAGCTTGATATCCCCAGGTAAACTCTTGGTTAGAAAAATACTTTCTGGCAGCATCCATCAACGATTCCGCGTCAATCCCAAATACAGCTCTATGTATTGGCTCAAAATCCAACCCGCGATCGTGGAGATTAACCAGTTCGACGAGAGCATAACGAGCAGGGTGTTCCATCACATCTTGCTCGCACTCTGTTTTTTCCTTAAGACTTTCCCACACTGCCTTTGCCGTAGCAAAAGAGTGATTCCCATCCCCCATGGCATACAACATTTTTGACGAGCCTTCTCCTAATTTAATAATGTTAGAAACAACAGATTCAATTCGAATAGAATCTCCTATATGGTACCCCTTGACATAGCCTCCTCCACCCATCAATTGACCTTCGTAGACAGGTTCGGAACACTCTTCAAACAAAGGGTCTATCACAGTAAATTCTGGGTCATCAATAAGAACCATAATATGCGGTATTTCGATACGTGCTTTTGCGCGAATCTCAATACGGGGAGGCAAACGACCTAAGACAGTCCCCTCGGTAGTTCGAATAAGTTCCCGTGCCCCTTCTCGATAATCGTAGTGCTCTAAGTCAAGAGCAACCATCAGTCCTCGTCGATTCTTTCCGCTCTCAAGTTTGCGATCAACCGCAACAAACCCCGGTGGAAGGCTGCGAAGTAACCCCCCATCCAAATATTCCTCCATATAGGCATTAATTTCTTTAACCGCCTTGCTACGGTCTTTAGATTCCAAATAGACTTCAGGAAAAATCAAACGAAGCGTCGAAGGATCGTCGCCAACATCTCTATAAACTCCATCCCAATAATCGGGTTCAGAAGTATATTGATCACAAGCAATAACCGACCACTTCTCCAATTTAACCTCTTTGGCAGGCAATAAAATGGTCGGGACCTTGAGCGCTGCCTCAGGAAAATTTATTTTCATGGTTATTTATTGTTTTCCAATCAACGGGTTCGCCCAAGCAACAAATTGTGGGAACAAAACCTCTGGTTCTTCTAAGTCTGCGTGCCATCTTTTTTCATGTTCAAGCATTATCCATCCCTGATAATCGTGTTCTTTTAATAAGGTTATGGCCTCTTTTAAACGCAACGATCCTTTCCCAGGAGCAACATAGCGCCAACCGTCCTTCATGGCCTGTGGATGGGATGGGTCTAGAATAGCATCTTTTACGTGCGTATAATAAGTACGGCACCCTATGGTTTTGAATATTTCATGGTGTGGCGCGTTTCCCATTCGAGCTGTGTGACCAATATCCCAGAGTATACCAAATGCCGAACTAGTTATACGCTGAAGCAACAGAGAACAATAATCCGGATCAATCCAAGCATCGTGGGTTTCTAACATCCATTTAATCTCGGAAGCACCATCGAGCCGTAATATTTCTTCCATGGTAAGGGAGCCTTGATCGGCCAACTTTTCATAAGACTGTATATTAGGGTTACCACCACCAAACACCCGAATTCTATCACACTCCAGAGCTCGAACAACTTCTATCGTCCGCCGGGCCTCCTCTAAATTCTCATTCAACATCGAGTCTACACATATTCGTAAGCTCGAGCTTACGCCAGAAACTTCAAGACCAAAATCCTCAAATTTTCTTTTAGTATTGGAAATACCCTCTTTAAACTCAGGTAAAACTGTCACATCGAGCTCACCTTGCAATCCGCGCAAGTCTACACCTTGGAATCCGAATGCACTGCACTTTTCTATAACCTGATCTAGGTTCCAATCCGGACAACCTAACGTAGTCGTACTAAGTTTCATTTAATTTCCCTAGCTATTCTGCAATGACTCGACTATTGGGATTAGATCTACAGCCCGTTTTATCCGCATCCAGGCACCTTCAAAATTCAGACCACAAGTCAATCCCCGAGGAATTACAACACAACGCAATCCGGCTGCATTAGCAGCCTTTAGCCCGCGAGGTGAGTCTTCAACAACAATACATTCGTCTGGCATTAAATCATTCCGAATCATCGCCTGAAGATAAGGCTCTGGGTCAGGTTTCGAAGCGACATAATCTTCACGAGCCAGCACGAAGTCAAAAAATTTTAATACACCCGTTTGAGAATGAATTAAATCAAAATGTGTTTTCCTTGACGAAGTAACTATCCCCATTTGGACTCGAGGTTTTAGTAATATCAGAGTCTCTCTAATTCCCTCGATAGGAGCAACACCTTCCGAGAGTAATTGGGTATACCGACGATTCCTCCAATCCTGAGCAATATCAAGCTTTTCAGATAAACCTCGTTCACTCAATAGGGCTATAAGGCCTTCACTTTTGCGGAGAAACAATTCAATGAAAGATTCCTCATCAAGCGGAATCTCGTAACGCAACAAGACCTCACGACAAGCCTGGTAATATAGGTGTTCCGTATCAACCAAAACTCCATCATTATCCCATAAAACAGCTTTCAACATGAGACTCTATCTTGTTTAGGGTATCAACAACAAAAATCCGTTTTTCATTTCAAATCAAACATGTGTTTAGCCTGCGTTCCTCTTCTTCCGCCCACTCTTTGTCGTTCAAGGGCATTTTATCTGGAAATTTTAAACCCGCCTCCTCACGCCATCGAAGTAGAGGATGATCGCGTTGAACCTGAGGGAGGTCTACGTGTCGACCGTATGCAGCTGATTCAAAAATCCCCATAATAATTTCGATAACATGACGACCAGAGATTCCGTTACATTCGTGGTCTCTGTTTTGGTCCAGAGCACGCACATATTCTTCTACAAAACAATAATCTCCCTCCGCCATCTGATCTAATTTAAACTCTGCATCTAGTGATTGGAAGCTATCCGGATACAGTGGGTCCAAGGGTCTCCAGCAGTCTAACCCATCTTTTGGCAATGGATGCGGATTTGGAAGATGCCACGCTCCGTGAGGATGCCAAAGGAGCCGCCCCTCTGTACCACACAATTCTATTACATGAGCATTCAAATCATTCTTAGTAAAACGATGTTGGAGTAGCGTTCCTACTATCCCATTTTCAAAAAGGAGAGACGCAGAAATACAATCACCGACAATTATTCCATTGCCACGTGGAGCATGCAAAACATCTTTGGGAGCAATTGGACGACCACGTACCGTCGCATGTGCGGTTACCCGCTGAACTGATCCTCCAAATTTTATTAAACTTGTCAAAAGGTGCGTTCCGATTTCCATCAAACCAAATCCGCCGTAGTAGCCCTTCCCACTTGCATAAATATGACGGAGTTCCCCGATTTTCCCGGAAGAGAGTGCCGCCGATATGGCTTGTGTCCATGCACTTACACGCCACTGATGATGAACGGCAATCCGGGAATTTTTCTCTGCTGCCTTACTTATCATTGCATCTGTTTCGGCAAGGTTCAAACCCATCGGTTTCTCTACATCTATGTGTACTGCATGTTCCAATGCCTGCAATGCCAGTGGAGCATGCAGGTATGGTGCCGTCGGTATCACTACGATATCAGGCTCTACCTCTTGGATCATTTTATCCGCATCAGCAAAAAGATCCGGAATACCTATTTCACGACCAAGATCCTCTCTTCGTGATGAAACTATATCACACAAACCCACCACTCCCGTTCTCGGATGAAAATGATAAGCTCTAGCAGCAGCAGTACCCCGTGAACGGCAGCCTAAAATGGCAATTCTGTAATTTTTCATAACACTCACGCTCTTTGTCTTTAATAAAATATCCTGCTACGATTAACATCTACGTAACACCCGAATCAAGCCAGAAAGAATAAGGATTTTCTCTATTCACCAACGGCAAGCTCACACGACCGCCTAAACGTTGAGATTCATGCACCGCGGCTATCATCTCTTGTGCAGCCAACGCGTCTTTACCACTGGAAGCCTCCACTACATCCCTACCTTCTTCCATGGCTTCTAATAATTCTTTCACGATACAAACATTCGAATAATGAGTTCGTTCGTTCATTGGAATAGCTTCCCACTCATCAATGTATATTCTTTCCCAAGCCACTTCATCGTCAGGAATAAATAATCCGTCATTATAGAAATACATTTCCCCATTCGGAGAATTTCTTAATGATAGAATTCCCTCGGTCCCATGAGCTTCAAATCCAAAATGACGAGTATTGCGCGAAGTACACGCATGATTCGGAAGGGATTCAAAATGTCCTGTAACTCCGTTTTCAAAAGCGTAATACGCTGCGATTTGGTCGCCAGCAGTCAAACCGATCCCCTCATTTCCATTATGTGCATCCTCAGCCGTAACTGCACACCCTTTCTTCTGAACATGTGCATGAATCCATTTTACTGCCGCCCCCGCCATATAGCGCATACTGTCCATCATATGAGGTCCGAGCACTGCAAGATCTTCACCCCCAGCCCGTCGGTCCCATTTACCACGAGCGCGCAAAACCTGTAACTGGCCTATGCGACCTTCATCAACCCAACGCTTCGCTAATTGTTCATATGGGTTGGCCCGCCGATGGGCAACTGCAACACGAACCTCACCTTCACGACACGCTTCTAACATTGAATCTGCCTCAGCTAATGTTGCAGCCAACGGCTTTTCACAGAACAGTGCTCGAGCACTCGAGGACGCAACCGCTTTCACCATTTCAGCATGGTGAACTAACGCACGGGGACAAACATTTACGATATCTATATTTTCTTTTTCGAGCATTTCATTAAAGTTTGAATATGCACGTTCAGCTTGACAGCGAATAACAGCAGCCTCGAGTCCCGAAGGATCTGGGTCAGCGACCGCCACAACCACTACATCAGACATATCTTTATAGACAAGGTCGAGACCGTGCCCGTAATCACCCTGCCCGGTGTGCCCTATGATTGCAGCTTTGTATTTAGCTACCACAATTCCCTCTTTTTCTAAAATCTATGAGATAGGTTTCCGTCAAGTATTACTCGAGCCGCAATGTCTCGAACGGCAATTTAATTTTATATG
>Ga0315316_10003195_pt1 | contig 11852 bp, 17 predicted proteins | sample M160m3416metaG_FD_203702 | JGI IMG/M metagenome (GOLD analysis project Ga0315316, IMG submission 203702) | Ammonia-oxidizing marine archaeal communities from Monterey Bay, California, United States - M1 60m 3416 | ecosystem: Environmental > Aquatic > Marine > Intertidal zone | place: USA...
TTTAGGGTTTAGGGGACCTTTTTTCACTTTTTTCTCTCAATATATAGCTAAGAAAATAATTTTGGTGAAAAAAACACCTAAGTATTATAAAATATTAGTATATTTTCATAAATAAAATGGAAAACTTTGAAATGGAATGGAAAAATATTGTACGAACAATAAAAATAAATGCAACCGTGGAGGAAAGAGACAAAATAGAGAAATTGAAAAAATTATTGAAAGAAACTTCTGAAGAAAAGAGTGAATATGCCAAAGAAGTTTCATTTCTCAGGGAAAAAGTACTTCGCCTGGAAAATAGGTACGCAGAATTACACAATCAATTATGGTTTCCGAATTAGACTATAAAATATTTAGACAATTGAGATTAATTATACTTAAAATTTTAGTTTGTAATAAAATTAATAATACTAATGAAAATTATACTATCAATATTACCAGTAATGTTTATGTCACTACTATTGGTACTCATTTCACCAATTAAATTATCACATCGTTTCGCCTGTAGTATGGAAACAATCGTCTATGTACTAATAATTTTATATGCCTTGATACTCACATTAGCAAAAGAAGGTGATATTTATGTAGAAGGGTATACTTTACGTTAGATTTTGTGGTTATATAGAAAATATACCTAAATTATGTCTATTTTAAAAATATATTTTAATATTTTTAAAATAAATTATTTTAACTCTAATAAAGCGTATTCAATGAATACATTTGGGTTAGGATGGTCCGTCATTGCAAGTTCATCCTCTAGTTCACCTAGAAAATCTGCTTTTTCATTTTCGTCGAGGTTATTATACATGTAATTGATAAGTTTTGCATTTCTTGATGCGACTGCCCCGACCATAGCGAATATTTTACAATGTCTAGGGTAATTACACTCTTCATATAGGTATTTATACATTTCCAAAGCCGTATCGTGATCTTTACAGAATGCTGCCGCAAAACTTAAATCGTCTTCATCTTCTCTCAAATCATCACCATCATTTGGGATTTCTTCTTCAATTATTTTATAAATTTCGTTACGACGTTTTTTTAATTCGTCAATTTCACCGTCAATGCAAATTTTATAAATAGATTTCATTTTTGTTTTTGATTTTTATTTTACAAATATTTAACTTAGGCCCGGTATTTCACAACATTTATACTCGTACTTATTAAACTTTTATAATTTGTCTAAACATAATCTTTTTCGACACAAGAATAAAATTCAGAATATTCATCTGTACTAGATATGCTACCTTGTCCTTTATCTGTAGTATAATATTTATGACCACATGTATGTCCCGAACCTATACCAAAAAGTTCAGTATCATTATCACACGCGTGTTTCTTATCATCATCTGTCATGTTACAAGCATTTCTACCATCTCTTCCAAGGTTACTATCACCGCCGTAATATAATTTATTTTTTTCCATATTTGGACCTCTTGTATACCCTTTACAATCTTCTATTTCTTTAGTATCTGTACGCCATGTAAGATCCCAGGAATCAGCAATTTCAGGGTTTGGATACCAATTAAGTTGATTCGGAGTTACAAGTCGATGAACCCCTCCAGTTTCCCTAATATCGTTTTTATTACACTTAACAGCCGATCCTATTTCAATTAAGGGAACATTTCCAATTTTAAAGACTTCACGGTTTCCTGTATCAATATCGTATGAATATATGAGATGCTTAGGTTCTAAGTCTGGACCACCATTTTCTGTATCCTCCCATATTTTCTTCCCATTTTCTTTTATTAACCACCCTGGAGCATAACAGGGTCTCCCATACATAATGTGTAGTTTACCTGCAGATTTGGTAGATTTAATGGTAAATAGTTTAGTATCCTTAGGCGCACTACCAGATTTCCATGCCCCTAAATAATTAGATTTATTAGCCTCATGGTCTGGGGGTTTATGTATTTCAATATCATTATTTGTAAATCTCTTTATAAACTTATCGTTGTAATCATACAACTCTACAAAATGTATATGCGCATCATAACCCGAATGATTATCAGCGTGGTTAACTGTAAATTCGTATTCAAAAAAATCTGGTGACGATGGAGATGGAGATGGAGATGGTGCTGATGATTTCTTACTGGGATCGGATTTAGTAATGTGGCGAATCAATAAAGCCGCACAACTTGACATAACAAGCAAAAATCCAAGAACACCGACTATTATATATATTCGGTCAGAGTTGTTATTATTGTTACTCATAATAAACTTATAATAGCTATATATTATTTTGTACAAGTATTAAAGACCTGGTATTTCACAACATTTATACTTATATTGAAGGTTATCATCGTCACTGTTTATCAATTTAAACTTACTCATATATTCATTCTCTTTACATGTGACGTCTTGTCTATCCAAAAACCCAGGATTGTCACTGGCGACAGTTTCATTAGTTGTTATATCTCTACATTTATCAGAAGTAGTACTACCACATTTATAAAAATATCTAAGATCCCAATCTCTATCGGGATCTGTTTGTAATTCATAATACGTAATAGGTTTGTTATCACAGTCTACAGTGAGATTATCACTCTTTCCATACGCATATGTTACATCAAGATCCGGATTACTGACCCAATCAGTATTTTTATCAGTTACATTTGACTGTTTATTTACATCGCATTTATAATGATACCTTATAGCCGTACTCTTATCATTAACTTTAACAGCTTGTGCGTGAGTTGTATTACGTTCTGCTTCAGAAACTTGTGATTTACACGTCGTATCACCGTCACAATCCCAATTTGGAATTAAACGAAAACCGCGCATTGCATGATCTTGACAATCGACATGTTGTCTTTCCATGTATATATTATCTCTGTGATTTATACTATACGGTGTCCAATGTTCAAGTGTACCTTTTAATGACGCTGGCGCTGGCGCTGGTGCTGGGGCTGGGGCTGGCGATGGCGATGGCGATGAGGATTTTTTACTGGGATCGGATTTAGTAATGTGTCGAATCAATAAAGCCGCACAACTTGACATAACAAGCAAAAATCCAAGAACACCGAGTATTACATATATTCGGTCAGAGTTGTTATTATTGTTACTCATAATAAACTTATAATAGCTATATATTATTTTTATACACGGATTAATACTTCTTTGTATAAAAATGATTAATTATATTTTATTTTTTACTTACCACACCCACACGATTTAGTAGAATTTTTTGTAGTTACACCGTTAAGAATATACGCGGTAACTAGTATAGCTGTTATCATTAAAATTGTATTTGTCTTCATTTTTACTTATTAGAAATATTATTTTTTCACATAAATGTACTTTTTGAAGGTGACGTAAACCCTTTACCAAATTGATTAGATATTTTTCTCTTTTTTACTTCTCGATTAAGTACATTCACTTCTTTAGCTAAAAGTTTTTTCTTTTTTTCATTTAAAACTTTTCGTCTTATATCCAATCTTTCTAATTCCATTCTCAATTTACCCTCTTTTTTGCGTATTTCCATTAAAGTCTCATCAATATGTTTAAGTTGTTTTTCTATGCTCCGTGTATTTTTTGGCGGCGACGTTTTATTAGACATCTTACTTTACAAAAACATTTTATTTTTTCTTAGGCTTCTTAGTAGCACTCCCTTTACTATTTGGAGATTTTCTAGCCTTTTTCTCAACACGATCACTGTTACGAAGTTTCAATGTCTTTTTAATCCCATAAAGTGGAGATATTACACCCGCTTTTGCTGCCAATCTTCTCGAAATACCTCGAAGATTCATTGCGTTTTGCGCATTTTTAGCTTCCTGACCTTTACGGAGTCTTTCTTCTCCCGTTTTATTTTGAAAATATTTAAACGCAAATTTATTAGCTTTTAACCGAGGAGTGTTTTCTCTAGGCAAGTGTGTCTTAATTACACCTACAATTTCTTTTTGTATAGACGTTAATGGTGTATTAGCAGAACCAACACTACTGCGTCGAGATCGAGATGATTTTGATTGTGAACGCGTTTGCATGGAAAAATTCATGGGAGATGCATCATTGTTTTTGTTTAATGCATTCCTCAGTTTCCGCAGCGCAGCCAATCTCTTCTTTAAAATTGAATTTGGGCTTGGTGTTTTAGTTGGATTTTTACTTAAATTTTGTCTAGCCTGCTTATCAATTGCAGTAGTAAGCTCTTTTATAGAAGCATTTAGACTTTTCTTCTGGTTATCTTTAGTGACCATTCTATACTAATACTTACTATTTTAATTCGATCTGATAAAAAATGTAAACGTATAATAAATGAACCAGGACCAACAACTCCAATGGGTTTATGATAAATTATATGGTATAGCAGATGGTAGTTTAAGAAGAATAACAATAAGAAATCTACGAAAAATGATACGAATAATACTTGGAAATAATAGTATTTTAAGTAATGTCACAGGGTCCAATTTAAACAGGAATATCAATACACAGGGGATATATGGTATTTCAGTACAACTGATACTACCAGTAAATAGTCTGAGAGAAAGACAGAATGTTAGAAATAGATGGATAAGTGCAGCGCGTGATGCTATTGTAATTTATTCTAACAGTAACAGCTTTGGTAATAATACAAATAATAATACAACAACCATAAATTCAAAAAGATCGAGTGGTACTAAATTATCAACACCAACGCGTAAGAGATTAAAAAAAACACCAACAACACCACAATCCAAACTAAGAAAAAGTCCTAAAAAATGAAACCCCAAATATTTATATCGAACACTTTTTATTATCGTGAGTTTTAGTCACCACAATAAAAATTGATTTTACCATTTTTTTGTTTTACGTTCATCGTCGTCTTCTACTCGTATAGCATATTTAGATTCTTTGTTAAACTTATCGTAATCGATCTCTTCACCGAAGATACCCGTTAAGAATTGTTTAAGGGGGTTTATACTGGATTTAGAATTAGATTTTTTTAATTTCTTAATTTCAGTATAAGAGGTATATTTGGGCATTTTCTGTGTACCCCCTTTATCTTTTTTACATGTAACTACGAATCTCGGATTACTCAGTGCAACTATCATTTGTATTATTACAACTTTTTTCTTTAGTATCCTTTAAAATTTCAAGGCGTTCTTTCTCCAACTGGTTAAGTACTTTTATGTACGCCTTTTCCTGACGACCATATGCGGTAGAACAATGACCACGTGTTCTCTCTATACGTATTTCTATATCATGGAGTCGTGTAGACTCGTTTTCCATAGAAATAACGTTCGTACGTATACGTCTAAATATATTTGGTCTGGTAAAAATGGTAGATGAGAGAGGGGGTCTCAACATACTATTATTTCTCATTTTTTTATTTCTTTTTCCAATACGTGACCGAGCCACATACCCGTACCAACTCCTACACCTGCACCCGATAAACACGTTAAAGCGACGACACCCAATGCAATACTTTTAGATCTCATATATAAGTACATTATGTTATTTTTTTTCGTGTTTATCGAACCATTTTTGCGTTCCAACGTAGGAACCTAAAAAAGAAGCTACCGACATTGTAGTAATTTTTAAGAATAGTTCTTTCATTCTTTTATTCTTAAAGATTCCTAATTTTTAACCTCGTTTCATTATCTTTACCCAGTTTTCGTTTCGTATACATATTAACAGAAACTGTTGTCACTATAGAGAGGAAACTCATGTACCCTTGAGTAAACGTAATTCTTCTCATTATTATTATTTCTTATTATTTTTATTCATACCAAGTTCCTTTTTCAATGCTGTATTCGCGGTTTTTTTAATATAATTCGATTTTTTTAGTCTTGCTCTTTTGTTAGCATATTCTTTATTACGCCTAGGTATTTCCACGCGTAACCTTTGAAGTACGGATTCAATAAACTTCTCTTTTTTTTCTAATTTTTTCATATCATTTTCAACTTCTCTCATTCTCTTATGTATTTTTGTTACTTCTTTTTGTACCCTACTACGTTCACTCATTGTCTTCGTAGACTTACGTTCTTTATTCACATTCGCAGACATTTTAACTAACTCCATATGTATTTTATAAAGTAGTGCTTTATCGTTATTGGTTTGATTTTGGACTAATACCATCTTAGCTAATACTTTTTGGTTTATACTTCTTGATGACATTAGTACTCTATATTTACATTACATTTTAATTAAATAGACAACATCCACAATATCTTTTTTTTGTGTCCTGATCAACTGGTCTAGTAGGTCTGTTTATTCTTTTATCGATAAGTTTTGGAACGTACAGAAATGGTAGCATGTACAACATCCTTAGTATTATTTAGAAAGTAAATGGTGGAAATATTCACAAAACTTTTTAAGTTTAGGGTCAATATCACTCAACCATTTGTGTTTATCACGTTTAATCGAATACCCAATTCGCGAATCATTGTATTGCTCGATAAGCTCACAATTATCAACGTCCATCATTTCCATATACGTTTGACACTGAATCTCCTCGTAATCGCGGACGGTTTTAAATAAACTTCTTGATCTATTTTTAATCTCGACAATCGTCTTATTACCATCATAACCATGTCTTACTCTATCAATACGACCAACGATTTCGTACGTAGTACCTTCGAGAGAACAAATTGGATACGTATAAAAGTTTTCATCAACTTCAAGATCGCTATAATTATCAGCCGTCGTATCCTCGTGTCTTGTTCCATGGTTCGTATACAAAGTCTTACGTAAATAATCAATCGCATACTTTTTATCATCGCCCCGTAATTTGGAATATAAATCAACTTGGTTAGAAACAGCTTTGAATTTTCTCTCGACATCGGATGAATTAAATGATTTATACGTTTCCGTATCTTTCAAAATATTTGCTGAAAAATCACACTTTTCAATAGCTTCGAGTGCGCGCTGATCCTTTGTTTTACCTTGAAACGTCTCCGGTTTATATTTACTCCAAAGGTTATCGATAATCTCAGCGGGTTTCTTGTATTGATTTTTACCAATAATTGCAGCAACGTCAGATGCTTTAATAACAATTCTATCAACACCAATATCATTCATTCCCCATTTTTTATCACGCATAACCGGATATACTTTACCACACGCACGCGCATCATTTAAGGCATCGTGTGCACCGTCAAACTCTTCCCCGAAAATGTGATCGTATAATGTAATCAATTTGTGATTGTGTAACGTAGGATAAATAGACCGTGCCATATCCAAAGTATCAACAAACGTAACTTCATCAAACGGTTCTGTATCAAAACCCCGACGGTAACATTCAGAAAAGAATACGTTCTCGTCAAAAAGAGAATTGTGTGCGACCAATAATTTAGTATCTCTCGTAGCTTCCTTAAGAGATGCATAGAGATACCCAAATGGTTGTCCGTTTTCTTGCGCGTACTCCTGTGTAATACCATGTACGTGTGTTGCAGCAACGTCAAACGTATCAGGGTACACGGTACCGTGATAAGAACCAATCTCTTCACCCTTATTATTATATTTAACGAATGCTAAGGTTAACATTCGACACTTATCAAATTTATGAACATTATCAACTGTTGCTCTTTCACCTTTACGTGTTTTAGGGAGACCTATAGTCTCCGTATCCCAGGCAATATAATCCATTGTAATTTTTTAGATTGTTTTCTTTAACTATAATTTCTAACTTAGGTTTATTTTGTTAATATAATATATAATGGTAAATGCATTTAATAGTCCACCTAGAGCGACAAGTAACAATAAAGATTTTTCAAAGCAAGTAGATAAATACACCAAGAGATTAACAAATTTTATCAAAAAACAACCCAAGGCAAAATTATTAAAAATACGAAAGAAAAAAAAAGTAATAAATCGTAACCATTATACACAATTAGAAAATATGACTTCTAAAGTCAAAACACTCCACAACAAACTTAAGCCAAAAAAAAGACAAATAGATCGTTTACAATTAGCACAAAAAAGAATGAGAGAAGAACATATACGGTTAACTAGAGGTACTATGTCAGAGTTATTTAATAATGTAACTTTACCACGTGCAGAAATAAAGCAAGCAAGAATATTGCAAACTAAAGTGGAAAAACAAAATGGAAATATTAATATGCGTCTCAAAATAAAAGGCCTAGGATCAGAAAAAAATATGGCATACCAAAAAAAGTTTTTAAATATGACTAAAGAGCTCAATGATCAGCTCCATTCAAGATTATCTAGATCTGATAAAATACAAAACGTTGTATTATCTAGAAATACTAGTGATCCTATAACACATAACCCCTTTAAAAATGGTGAAATCATTTTAAGTACGGGAAAACCCGGGCAATATTTTAGTTTAAACTCGTTTCAAAAATTATTAAAACGTCAAAAAACACATTACCTACATAACAATAATACAGGTGTTCGAACAACTGGTGAAATAAAAAGTCTCGCTAAAAATAATAGATCTAAGAACGTAATAGTATACAAAAAGAACCCACTTAATCGCCAGGAAATACGTGCAAAAAATGTAAAGTTTGTTCGCGTAGTCCTTAATAAAAAATAAAATATGAGATAATATAAATGAGTTCGTCTTCGCGTAAAAATAATACTAAAAATACAGCTAATTCAGAATCAGTAAACAACAAAAATCATTTAAGAAGAACATTCGAAAAACAGAAAAGAATAATAAGAACTTTAGAAGATAAAATAGATGAAATGAATAAAACAGTGAAAGAACTGTATGATGATATACTTAAAAATTCGAAAAATTATTCTAAATTAGCAGCGCTTAAAGATCAATATGATCGATATGGACTTTATACAGGTGATCTTACAAAAACAATAACCCTGTGTCAAAAAGAACACAGGAATCTCGATGAAAAATTAACAAACCTTTGGAAAGTAAGGGAAAATTTATACAATGCTACAGTACTGTATATTCAAGATATAGAGTATACGACATTAGTAAAAAATTCAAATGTTAATAACGTAAAAGCACTTTTAATGACTTTGCATAAAAATTATACAAAACTGAAAAACCAACAAAAATTGCAGAATACGACAATTCAGAAGCAGAATAACACTAACCTACCAATTAACACGATCCAAAATTCTTTAGAATTTAGTAACAGAAATAATAATAGTCGTCGATAAAAAAATAGGTAACAAAAACATTTTTTATATTATTACACACTTAACAATATAAAAAAAGTCAAAAACTATTTAAAATTTTCTAAGAACCGTCGACCTATCATAAACCACGAAAAACTCATAAAAAATATTTCACCCTCAGTATCCATCTACTATACTAGGGTAAAATAATATCACTATCACTTATACACTGATCAAAACTATCGAACGCATCACTAAAATTTCGTAAATCGGATTTTTTACGATTTTTTAAATCACACGATGCTACCATTTCATACACGACACTCCCGTCAATGATTTCCTCTTCGACGAGTATGTCTTTCAAGTGTTCGAGCTTAACACGGTAAGTATTTAAAAGTTCTTTCACTTCCGTATAACACCCTTCAACTATATCATGAACTTCGATATCAATATGACTCAATGTGCGCGCAGAAACTAAATCCGTGTTAATATTCATTTTACCTATAGTTTCACTCATACCATACGTGGTTACCATTTCACGCGCTATATTAAACGTTTGTTCAAAATCGCTAGATGCTCCTGTAGTAACGTGTTCTCTTCCATAGACGATTTCTTCGGCGGCGTGTCCACCAAGTGCAACCTTAATTTGTGATAAAAGGTAATCTTTAGTATACATACCAACATCGTCCGTCGACGGTTGAAAATATGTTACACCACCCGTGTCACCTCTTGGTAATATACTCACTTTACGAACCTCGTCGTATTCTTGCATGAGTACACCAATAATGGCGTGTCCCGCCTCGTGGTATGCGACTCTCGCTTTACGTGCACTAGAAACAGCTCGATTTCCTTTTGCACCGACAACTATTCTTTGGTATACGTCTTCGGTTATTTCAGGTGTTATTATACCATCTTTACCATCCCGAACCGCACGTATAGCGCACTCGTTCATGAGGTTTGCAAGATCGGCTCCCGAAAACCCCATTGTCTGTTTAGCAAGGTCGCGAAGACTTACACCCGCACCTAAAAGTTTATCCTTGGTATGTACCTTAAGTATCTCCTCGCGTCCGTGAACATCGGGTAAAGAAACATGTATTTTACGATCGAATCTACCGGGGCGCAATAGAGCATCATCAAGTATATCGATACGGTTTGTTGCACCTATAACAACAATTTCCGTCTCGTTTTCGAAACCGTCCATCTCTGTTAGGAGTTGGTTAATCGTTTGTTCGCGCTCGTCGTTAGCTGCGAACCCATTCATACTTCTCTTCTTACCAATCGCATCAATTTCATCAATAAATACAATACACGGTTGGTTTTCGCGTGCCATTTCAAACACGTCGCGGACTCTTTTTGCACCGACACCAACAAACATTTCAACAAACGATGACCCCGAACACTGAATAAATGGAACAGATGATTCGCCCGCAATAGCACGCGCTAGAAGAGTCTTACCCGTACCCGGTTTACCCGTTAATAACGCACCTTTTGGTATTTTAGCACCCGTACCAAAGAATTTTTCCGGTTGTTTAAGAAAATCAACAATCTCTTCGAGTTCATCCTTAGCACTGTCTATACCCTGAACATCAGCAAAACGAGTTTTTATATCACTTTCTACGTCTATATCATTTTTCATCACAGAGAAAGGACTTTGACCTACACCACCACCTGACATCATTCTAAAAATAGCAAAGAAACCTATAGTAATAAACATAAAAGACACGAATTCGTTAATACCACCGCTTCCTATCGATGCTTTAATCAAGTCATACTCAACCTGACTTTCGGTCAGTGTTTTCCAAAAATCTTCCGATGGAACATAATATGAACTTCCAAAAGTACCATTCTTTTCTTCAAAATACAATGTGTCACCATGAGGATTTATTTCAACTTTTGTTATTTCGTTTTGCTTAATACCCTTAATAAAATCACTATATATCCTGTGTTCATATTCCGGTTTCTTTTCTATTTTAAGTGGTGGTGAACTAAATATTCTATTTACAATCGGTAACGTCACCATTATAATTAAATAAGATATTAAAAATAAGTTAAAGGCATTTTTGTATATAAACCGTTTTATTTTTTTACATTTTTTATTAAAACGTTTACGGAACCGTTTCCGGTTCATTCTATACTATATTCTTAAATTAAACTCTCGTATATCTCGCACAATATATTAATTTTTAATCATCACCACCTGAAACATATTCCTCTTCTTCCACATTTCCACCGTCTTCTTCATCAATTTCAACATCAAGACCCTCATCTTCCTCTGGTTCATCGTCCTTTTCTTCATCATCATCTTCATCATCATCTCCAATTACCGCTTCCTCTTCAATTATTTCAGGCGTTTCCTTTTTCTTGATTTTTTTCTTCTTTTTGGGTGCAGCAGACTCGTATAAGTACTGTAGTTTTTTCCATTTAATTTCGATTAATTTCAATCTTTTTTTGTGTTTATCTTTCACAGATTGTATAAATTCATTAGAGTACCCGTGTGATTTCAACACTGATAAAACACTTTTTAAAGGTGGTGGTATACCCTTAGAATAATACTTCTCGTTTAACATGGCCATTTGCGGCATTAATTTAACCTTAACTTTACCATTTTTCAAAACAGTTAGATTTAAAACAACAGTATCAAGGGTTTCTATATAGCTTTCGATATTTGTATCAATTTTCGGATGTGGTTGAATTTCTTCCACATTTGGTTTTTTAAAAGGAATACCCATTTTTTTACAATTCTTCTCTAGATTTTCTAGATAAGATTTGTGATTTTGGATATAAAAAGGTTTGCGTTCGGTTACAGTGTTGTGTGTTGGATTAACAATATTGTA
>Ga0315316_10003197_pt1 | contig 11848 bp, 10 predicted proteins | sample M160m3416metaG_FD_203702 | JGI IMG/M metagenome (GOLD analysis project Ga0315316, IMG submission 203702) | Ammonia-oxidizing marine archaeal communities from Monterey Bay, California, United States - M1 60m 3416 | ecosystem: Environmental > Aquatic > Marine > Intertidal zone | place: USA...
CTCTTGACTTCATGGAAGCTGGGTCAGAACCCGCATCTGGTTCTGTAAGACCAAAACACCCTATCATCTCACCACTTGCCAGAGCTGGTAGATATTTTTGTCGCTGAGCTTCAGTTCCGTAAGCGTATATCGGATACATTACTAAGCTCGACTGAACCGACAACATAGACCTATAACCACTATCAATTTTCTCAATTTCCTGTGCAACTAATCCGTAGGAAACATAGTTTGCACCCAGACCGCCGTATTGCTCCGGAATGGTTATTCCAAGAAGGCCCATTTTCCCCATTTCCAAGAAAATTTCAGGACAAACTTCCTCACCCGCAAAACCTTCTACCACCCTAGGCATCAACGCCTCTTTTGAAAACGTGGCAGCACTCTCTTTAATCATGCTTTCATGATCAGCAAGAAGGTCAGATAAACGAAAAGGGTCGGACCAATCGAAACTACCCAGATCAGGACTGTCTTTAGCTTTCAGACTCGCTAATTCTATATTCAAGTTACAAACCCTCGATCATCATTAAAATACAAGAACTTGTATTATAATACTAAAAAGCTATTTGTAAAATATACAATTTGACGCTCACTACTCAAATCTATAGAAGTCTGAAATTTTCCTAACCGAGCGCGTAACCTGCTCCGCGTACATTACGAACAAGATCATCCGCACCATTCTTACAAGAGCTCGCCTGAGCAGCCCAATGTTCGATGATATTACATAGGAGCTGTTGTCTATAACTAATATAGGGGTTTTAACGGTCTCAACAAAACTATTTATAACTCTGATGTAATCTAAATCTATCTTAGGTATGTTTTAAGGCTAATTCAAACTTTTCTGTTAACGAACTAATATCCTCCAAACCAACAGAAACACGAAAAAAACCTTCGGTAATTCCTAGAGTTAATCGCTCATCTTCTGAAAGACCTCGGTGAGAAGATGAAGCAGGATGAGACAAGGTTGTTCCAACATCTCCTAAAGTTGGAGCAAATGCTATACCTTCTAACTGCTTAACAAATCTATTTGCAGCTTCTCTCGTTTTATTTTTGAGCTCAAAACTAACCATATTACAGCCGTTTGACCCAAGACTTTGTTTAACAAGGGCTGCATCGGGATGATTAGTTAGAGTTGGATAGAGCACTCTATCTACATTTTTGTTCGTTGCTAAATACTTAGCAAGGACCTCCGCAGTAGCTTGGCTACTCTGGAACCTTAAAGGGAATGTCATTAAACCCCTTTCCGCTAGCCAACATTCATAAGGACTTGGGGTAAGGCCGGTTGTTACAACAAAGTCATAAATAGATTTATTTACAGTTTTATCTTTTGCCACCACATAACCAAGAGTTACATCTGAATGGCCCGCTAATAATTTTGTTACAGAATTTACTACTATATCGGCACCGGCGCTCATCGGCTTGAAAGCCTTCGGCGTTGTAAAGGTATTATCCACCAAAAGTTTAATATCTTTTTCTTGGCATAAACTTACAATGCCAGCAATATCTGCAACTCTTAAAGTGGGATTGGAAACCAATTCTATTAAAATCAGTTTCGTATTTGACTTAATAGCATTTTTAACCTTTGAAATATCAGTAGCATCGGTTAGCGACACTTCAATGCCAAATCGTGGCAAATCAGATTTCATCAAACGTAGAGAGCGACCATATAATTGATCGCCTCCAACAACGTGATCCCCCGATGATAAGGTCCCCATTATCGCTGCTGTAATTGCAGCCATACCAGAACCAGTAATAATTCCACCATTTGTCTGTTCAAGAAGATCTATCTGTTTGGCAAGAGCTGTTGCATTCGGATGCCCTTCTCTAGCATATGTGTAGCCTTGGATACGCCCTTCATACTGATCATCAAGCATATCAGGGGTTTCAGAGGCATAAACAACTGAAGGGTATATTGGCGAAACTACACTGACGCTTTCACCCGCTTGGAGTGAAATAGGACGTTGAATAGTTTCATTTCTTTTCTTCATTAATTTAGCCTTCAGTGACATTTAAGCTATTCATAAATCGAGCGGCATTTACCTGGTAGCTTTCAGCACTTTTTAGCAAACCATTTATTGCATCATCGTCTAGCTCTTTAACAACTTTCCCCGGCATCCCTAACACCATCGAGCCATCAGGTATGCTCTTTCCCTCGGTTATTAACGCCCCTGCCCCAACCAAACAATTTTTACCTATTTGCGCACCGTTCAGGATCGTTGCACCCATTCCAATTAATGTATTATCGCCAATTTCACACCCATGAAGCATTGCTTTGTGACCTATTGTACAGTTTTTTCCAATTGTAAGTGGGAAACCTATGTCAGTGTGTAAAACACAATTTTCTTGAATATTTGATCCAAATCCAACTGTTATAAGTTCGTTGTCACCTCTAAGGGTTGAGCAGAACCAAACGGAGGACTTTTCGTCTAAAATAATTTTTCCAATTATATTCGCATCTGGCGCCACAAAGACACTTTCATGAATTTTGGGTAAATTTCCTTCAAAATTATATATAGTCATTATCTATTCTCAAATTCATTATTTAAATTTCGAACATCATTTACGATTTGAGGTTGCTGAGTTAACTTTAATCTCTCCGCCTTGATAATTGTTTTTAAATCATTTTCTGTTTTAGATAGATCACTATTTATTAGTACATAATCGTATTCTGGCCAGTGACTGATTTCATCCCGAGCCATTGCCATTCTTTTTTTAATAACGTCCTCGTTATCTTTTGCTCGAGATTTTAGTCGGCGCTCTAGCTCGGCAATAGACGGAGGTAGAATAAATATTGAAAGTGTGTGTTTGCCTAGTGTAGAGTTCCGAATTTGCTGACCGCCTTGCCAATCAATATCAAACAAGACATCCTGACCACTCTCGATTGCTTTAGAAACTGGCTCTAGCGGGCTACCATAAAGATTTCCAAATACCTCAGCATGTTCGAGCATCTCGTTATTATCAATCATTTTTACAAACTTTTCTTTTGACTTAAAGAAATACTCGCGCCCGTCCTTCTCACCTTCACGCGGCTCCCGGGTAGTCGCAGAGACAGAAAATACGATATCTTCATCCCACGACCTCAATCTATCAGATAATGTTGATTTTCCTGCGCCGGAGGGTGAAGATAAAATAATGACAAGTCCCCTACGCATCTTGTTTATCACAGCTATCCAATTGAATCTTCGTTTTGTTAGTCATTAGTCTATTTCGCACTCCGCGATGGGTCCATATTAGTTTAAATGTTTACACGGCAGCCTGATGTTCAATATTGCCATTGCGGGACGCGACTAACTCTTCCGCTACCAGAAAAGCCAACTCTAAAGATTGGCTAGCATTCAGCCTAGGATCACACGCAGTATGGTACCTATCAGATAAGTTCTCATCTGTGACGGCCCTAACTCCACCAGTACATTCCGTTACGTCCTGACCCGTCATTTCGAAGTGCACCCCTCCCGGAATAGTTCGTTCAGCGGAATGAATTTGAAAGAACTCTCGGACCTCTTTTAAAACGCTGTCAAATGGGCGCGTTTTATATCCACTAGATGATTTTATTGTATTCCCATGCATTGGATCACAAGTCCAAAGAACATTGCTACCATGCTCTTGTACCACCTTGATCAATCTAGGCAGATGCTCTCCCACGCTTCCCGCGCCAAACCGCGCGATTAAAGTCAATCTTCCCGCTTCATTCTCTGGATTTAATTTATCTAATAGCTTTTTTAAATCATCTTCAGACATTGTAGGACCACATTTTAGACCTATTGGATTCAAGACACCGCTACAATAATCTACATGTGCGCCGTCTGGCTGCCTCGTTCTATCGCCTATCCAAATCATATGACCAGAACCAGCTAACCACTTCCCAGAAGTCGAATCTAGCCGAGTTAGAGCCTCTTCGTACTCCAAAAGCAAACCTTCGTGGCTAGTATAAAAATCCACTGTGCGTAGTTCATTTGACACATGACTATTCAAACCAGCAGCTTTCATAAAGTCTAGTGCATCACTAATTCTATTAGCCATCTCTCGATACTTAGAAGCCTTTTCGCCCTCTATAAAACCAAGTGTCCACCCATGTACAAGGTGTACATCGGCGTACCCACCTTTGGAAAAAGCCCTTAATAAGTTTAATGTGGCTGCGGCCTGAGTATAAGCTTGAAGCATTTTGTTAGGATTTGGTATCCTGGCGTCTTTAGTGAACGCAAGTTCATTAATAATATCACCTCTGTAGCTAGGTAGCTCAACCTCACTAACAATTTCTGTAGGAGCTGATCTGGGCTTTGCAAATTGACCGGCCATTCTACCTACTTTTACAACTGGTACCTTTGCTCCATACGTTAGCACCATAGCCATTTGAAGCATTACTTTAAAAGTATCGCGTATTCCGTCAGCACTAAATTGCTCAAAGCTTTCTGCGCAATCACCACCCTGAAGTAAAAACGCATCACCCTTAGATGCAGCAGCAAGTTTCGATTTTAAGGATCTGGCCTCGCCAGCAAAGACAAGCGGAGGATAATTTGACAATTGGCCTTCTACTTTTTCCAGTGCTTCCGCATCCAAATAATCCGGCATTTGGACCCTAGGTTTTTCTCGCCAATCTGATTTCTGCCATTCGTTCATCCCAGCCTCCTGGTCAAATTTAAATATTAGATAAATCGTATACTTGAGTTTTAAAAAAAGAGCCATACCACTCTATTGAATTGACTTGACGTTGTAAAAAAAACTCACAAGATAATTTAAGGCTTAATTTTTTTGAATTTAATTTGTGTCAGGCTTTAGTCATGAAATTACAAGATGAAAAAGTTGTAATAGACATCGATGCCCCTGATAACGCAACGCGTCGCTTTGCTTTTCTACTAATGAAAAACTTCACCTTACTTTCATTCGCTTCAGCTGTAGATGCTCTTAGAATAGCTAATAGAATGTCAGATAAGGCTATCTACAGTTGGGTCTTTTTAAGCGAAGATGGCAATCCTGTTTCCTGTTCTGCTGGCACATCATTTAATGTGGATAATAGTTTAATTGATTTGCATCGAGATGATACCATCATGGTTTGCGGAGGTATGAATATTAGTGAAACTACAACTAAACCCATTTTAAATTGGATCCGCAAAGAAACACGCCGAGGATTAAAGATTGGTGGTTTGTGTACCGCTGCTTACACCTTAGCAAGAGCTGGAATACTAGATGGAAAGCGAGCGACTACTCACTGGGAAAACCAAGACAGTTTCTCAGAGGAGTTTATGGAAGTAGACCTTAAAAAGTCTGTATTCATCATTGACGGAAATCGAATGACAACAGCAGGTGGAACATCTTCAATAGATTTATTTTTAAAGATAATTGCCGACGACCATGGAGAGGAATTGGCAAACGCTGTTGCAGATCAAATGATTTATAGTTCAATTAGGACAGATCAAGATAGTCAACGTTTGTCTGTGCCAACAAGGATCGGCGTCCGACATCCAAAACTGAGTCTAGTTATACAAATGATGGAAAAAAATATAGAGGAGCCAATAAGCCCTTCTATTCTTGCAAAAGATGTTTCGATGTCTACGCGCCAGCTTGAAAGATTATTTAGAAGGTATTTAGACAGAAGTCCAAAGCGTTATTACATGGAACTGCGGCTTCAAAAAGCTCGAAACTTATTGATGCAAACAGATATGAGCGTGATCAATGTAGCATTAGCATGCGGTTTTGCGTCACCATCTCATTTTTCAAAATGTTATCGAACACATTACAATACAACTCCTTATCGGGAGCGAGGGTCAAAATCTTCTCGTATTACAATTTAGCTTCTACAGCCTAACGATATAATTCACTTTTCAGGTATCATACCACGTGGATAGAATCTCAACATTAACAGCAGAAAGAAACCCATTGTAAGTAAACGCATTTGAGAAACACTATCTAATAGGTGTAATCTTAATGCATTTTCAGGATCAAGAGGTCGAGTAATAAGATCAACCAACCAGTAACCTATCGGTTCAACTTGTACCCATAGAAACCAAACTAAAAAGCCGCCTAAAATAGATCCCAAGTTACTTCCAGAGCCTCCCACTATGACCATCACCCAGATTAAGAAAGTGAAACGTAGTGGCTGATAAGCACCTGGGGTTAACTGCGCATCTAACGTAGTCATCATTGCACCGGCTATTCCACAAACAGCTGAACCAAGAATAAAGATTTGTAAATGTCTAGCCTTTATATTCTTGCCCATTGCTTGTGCTGCAGTTTCGTTGTCTCTTATAGCTCTCATCATTCGTCCCCAAGGACTATTTAAAGCGCGTTGGGACAACCATACCAGTAAGAAAAGAACTAAACCGAACAAACCTGCGTAAGCAATCTTTACAAATAAAGTTGAAGCAGTTGTTGGGTCTAATCCGAAACTTTCTGCTCGAGTTACAAAACTCTCACTTGCCTGTAAGTCAATCTCGTACGGAACTGGCCTAGGAATTCCAGCAACATTTTTGACGCCTCGGGTCATCCAATCTTCATTTTTCAAAATTGCGATTATTATCTCGGATATACCGAGTGTTGCTATAGCTAAATAATCTGATCTTAACCCTAATGCAGTTTTTCCAATTATCCATGCAGCACCGGCTGCCAATAATCCACCAACAGGCCAGGCTAACAATATCGGAAAACCTAACCCACCCAAGTAACCTGTAGCGGCGGGATTTACTGCTTCAACCGCAATTACTCCTGGAGTAAGGATTTTTTTATAAACAAAAAAACCACAGATCAAGAAAATGGATATTGAAATAAATCGCAATCTACTATTTTTAATCTTTTTATAAATCAAAATAGACAAAACTATTGTCAAAACGCCAAAGAGCAATCCAAGTAAAATACGAAGCCCACCTGCATCCCATGCCTCGGGCACTGGCTGCATACCAACCAAAACAGCAGCTAAACCACCAAGGCCAACAAACCCCATAATGCCAACATTAAGAAGTCCAGCAATTCCCCACTGCAGATTTACCCCTAAGGCCATGACCGCACTGATTAATCCCATGTTCAAAATAAATAACGCTGAATTCCAACTTTGAATAATGCCAGTAATTACAATTAAAAATAATACAGCCGCAAATAAGGAATAAGTTTTAATACTATCATTCATAATGATTTGCCCTTGAAAAGCCCTGTTGGCTTGAAAAGAAGTACAACTAATAAGATGGCGAAACTAACTGCAAACTTATATTCAGTTGCCAGTAACTGCATTAATCCGTTCGGTTCAAATTGCTCTGGAAGAGTGTACATCAAAACTTTTTTCCATGCGTAAGTAATAAATACCTCAGAGAATGCTATTAAAAAGCCACCAGCAATCGCACCAAGAGGGTTTCCCAAACCACCGACGATCGCGGCAGCAAATATTGGTAATAATAATTGAAAGTAAACAAATGGTCTAAAGCTTTTATCAAGCCCATATAAGGTGCCGGCAATTGTGGCCAATGCAGCAACGATTAACCACGTATATAGTACAACCCGCTCCGGGTTTATTCCAGAAAGCAAAGCAAGATCTTCATTGTCAGAAAAGGCTCTCATAGATTTTCCAGTTCTTGTCCGATTAAGGAACCAGAACAGCAGGACTACTACCAGAACAGCAGTAATAACTGTAATAACCTGTGTAGTTTTAATAGCTAATCCCTCATCGAGACCAGTCAGTTTCTTGAAATCTCTCGCTGAAATTATGAAGCGAGCTCCATCGGAAAACCGTTGATCACCAACACCAATAATAAACCGGACTAATCCGTTGTAAACAAACATAATTCCCAGTGAAACGATTAATAAAATTACAGGAGCTGATTTTTGCTTACGGTAAAATCGCAGTACCAGGCGATCTGTACCAAGAAGAAAAACAGCAGTTACAGTTATTGCTATAGGTAATGCAAGAAGAGCAGTTGGAAGTGGAGCAATCGAAATACCTATACTTTGAAACCACCAAGTAAATAAAATTGCCACCATTGTACCAAAGGCCATAGTATCACCGTGGGCAAAATTAGAAAAACGAAGAATTCCATATACTAAGGTAACCCCAAGGGCACCGAGAGCTAACTGACTTCCATAGGCTATTGCTGGAATTATTACAAAATTAGACAGAACAATTATTGCGTGAAGAAATTCCATACCTATCCCCCTAAGAAGGATTTTCGGACTTCTTCATCGGCCAATAAATCCTTTCCAGAGCCAGAAAATGCATTGCGTCCTTGAACAAGAACAAATCCTTTGTGAGCAATTTCAAGAGCCTGTCTAGCATTTTGCTCAACCATTAAAATTGAAATACCAGATTTTGCCACGTCAATAATTCTATCGAATAATTCATCCATAACTATTGGCGAAACGCCCGCCGTTGGCTCGTCTAACATCAATACCAATGGCTTTGTCATTAAGGCTCGGCCGACCGCGACTTGTTGTCTTTGGCCACCAGATAATTCTCCAGCTGACTGATCACGCTTTTCAAGTAAAACTGGAAATAGATCAAATACCTGATCCATAGTAATTGAAAAATCATCTGTTCTTATAAAAGCTCCCATTTCCAAATTTTCCTGAACGGTCATAGAGGTAAAAATATTTTGGTTCTGAGGCACAAATCCCATACCTTTTAAAACTCTATCTTGAGGCGTTAAATTAGAAATATCCTCACCGTTGAGTTTTACTTTACCTTTACCGAGACTGAGCATACCGAAAATGGCCTTCATGGCGGTCGACTTACCAGCTCCATTAGGACCTACAATGACGGCAATTTCACCCGGCTCTACAGAAACCGTGCAGTCATGAAGGATATCAGGGCCGTTACCGTACCCAGCAGTCATAGCCTCCCCTACTAAGTAAGGCTTACTCATTGTACAACACTCTTCTCTTTGTTTTTGAGACCAGTCCCTAAATAAGCTTCTATAACCTGGTCGTTATTTTTTATCTCAATTAACGAACCTTCAGCTAATACTTTGCCTTCAGCCATGCATATCACTGGATCACAAAGCTTCTCAATAAAATCCATATCATGCTCAATGACGACAAATGTATAGTCTCTTTCCTCATTCAGACGTTTGATAGCATCCGCAATTGTGTTTAACAAAGTTCTGTTAACCCCCGCACCTACTTCGTCAAGAAAAACAATTTTTGCGTCAACCATCATGGTCCGCCCCAATTCGAGTAGTTTCTTTTGCCCTCCGGAAACTTGACCTGCTTTTTCGTCAGACAAATGGGATATAGTCAAAAACTCTAAAACTTCGTCTGCTTTTGCAGCTAATGCTCTTTCCTGATCCGCGATACGCTTTCTACCGAACCAAGTATTCCATAAAGTTTCGCCAAATTGATTAGATGGCACCATCATAAGATTTTCACGACATGACATCGAGGCAAATTCATGAGCTATTTGAAAAGTTCGCAACACACCTTTGTGAAAAAGCTCGTGCGGAGCCAAACCAGTTATATCCGTTCCTGCTAACAACACCCTACCGTCAGTCGGTTTATACAAACCTGCAATGACGTTAAACAGTGTAGTTTTCCCAGCACCATTAGGGCCAATTAAACCGGTAATGGACCCTTGCTTTATTTTTAACGAGACACCATCAACAGCATGAAACCCACCAAAATGCTTATGTAAATTTTGAATCTCTATCAACAGTACGGTCCCTAGAAATATAACGTAACAAACGAGACAGCCCGGCTCAAAAACCGGGCTGCATGATTCATAAAGATAGTTATATGAGTTAGCGGAAAGCTACTGTCGTGGATTCCCCACCTTTCATAACTACTTCGCGGTACGTACCGGAGGCTTCACCAGGTCCAATTAATTCAACTCCTGATGCTCCTACATAATCAATATCTCCACCATCTCGCAAAATGTCTAACCCCTTGGCTAACTCGCCAGCACCGATTTTTGTACCAGGAGCATTTGCAACTTTCATAATGTGATCTTTATAATCTGCTGGATCCTTGGAGTCAGCTGATTGCATAGCAAGCATGATTAGGGCTGCCGCATCATATGATTCAGGGACAAATGGTGAGGTTGCATTGAAAGCACCGCCAACAAGAGCTGTAAAACTTTCAGCAAGCTCTGTAGAAGGTGCAGGGTGTTGACCGGTTGAACCGTCAATATCAGAGCCAAACTGTGAAAGTGTGTCACTAATCATACCATCAGGAAAGTGAAATGTATCAAATGCACCTGAGTCTAGCGACGCCTGAATAATAGCACCACCGCCCTGATCAACATAACCCGCTACCACTAACCTATCTCCACCAGCGGCTGCTAAAGCAGCAACTTCAGATGAATAATCAGCTTTGCCTTCTTCATGAGGGGTATTAATGGTTATAGTACCACCAGCCGCTTCATATGCTGACTGAAACGCATCTGCCAAACCTTTTCCGTAGTCATTATTCGTATATGTGACAGCTACAGACTTTATACCTTGGTCCATAAGAACCTCTGTCATCACTACACCTTGTCGTGCGTCTGATGGAGCAGTTCTAAAGAATAAACCCTTGTCCTCATTATTATTATGAGAAAGGCCTGGGCTGGTAGCTGATGGAGAAACCATCACCATTCCATTTGGAAGCGCCACATTCATCAATGCTGCTCCAGTAACACCAGAACAATCACCTCCCACAACTCCATCCACGCCATCAGCAGTAATAAGTCGCTCAATCGCTGCTTGAGCTGCTCCTGAGTCAATACATGTCGTATCTGCTCTTATTGCAGTAACTTTTGCGCTATCAAGTAGTGCTCCGCTATCATTTACTTCGCTGATAGCAAACTCTGCTCCTGGCCCCATTTCAGCAACCATAGATTCAATAGGACCGGTAAAACCTAGGAAAACACCAATTGTGACCTCCTTGCCATGTCCACCCGCGAAAGCTGATGCAGCAACTGAGGTAGCTAACGCAGTTCCAATTAATAATTTCTTCATAACTTTTTCTCCCTTTACTGGGTTTCGATTACAAACATATGTAAACTGAATTTCAACCCATTAATTATGGGAACAAGGCTAACCACAAATATTTAATAACGTCAACGAGCCAACAGTAGTAATTTATATTAAATTATGGTTAATTAAGAACGCTATCTACTAGGATTTTATACTATAGCTTTTTCTAAAAATGGTTTGTTCTCCAATATTCTTTCAAAACAAAACGGAGATAAATCTAGTGACCGAAACGCCCCATAAATTATTAATTCTGATAAGGCTCTGCCGGTTGCTGGCGCTTGCTGCAATCCATGACCTGAAAAGCCATTTGCGAAATAAAAGTTTTCCAATTCGGGATGACACCCCAAGATCATATTTTGATCTAGCAAATTATACGCATAATGACCGGCCCAATAATTTTTTACCTTAATAGCTTCAAAATATTTTGACCTGTTAGCCAAGGCTGGCCAAATAATATCCTCAAATTCAGCATAATTTGGGTTAAAGTCATCATAATCAACGTTAAAGTCATTATGGGGCACACAACCAGTGATAAAAACTTTCCCCTCCGGTCTGCAGTAAACACCTGTATTATCAACCATCAGCGGTAATAAACCATTGTTTAAAGAAGCGGTACCTTGTGGAGAATTTTCACAATCAAATACAAAAACTGTTCTTTTCCTTGGAGCAACTGGCAATTCAATTCCAGCATACCCTGCTATTTTAGCAGCACTAGCACCTGAAGCATTAATAAAATGCCCAGAGCAGATTTTTTTACCCGACTTTAGATTGATGGACTTAAGCACCCTCTTGTCTTTATTTAGACCAACCACTTCATCCTTCAAAAACTTTACACCTAAATCTAACGCTTTTCTTTTGAACCCATCCACAAAGCCAACGTTGTCAAACCAACCCTCGCCAGATCTTCCATAGGAGGCCAATTTGATATC
>Ga0315316_10003204_pt1 | contig 11837 bp, 9 predicted proteins | sample M160m3416metaG_FD_203702 | JGI IMG/M metagenome (GOLD analysis project Ga0315316, IMG submission 203702) | Ammonia-oxidizing marine archaeal communities from Monterey Bay, California, United States - M1 60m 3416 | ecosystem: Environmental > Aquatic > Marine > Intertidal zone | place: USA...
CTTCTCCGCGCTCTTGGGCGGAGGCGTCGAGGGCGCGGCGCTCGGCGGCGCTGCCTCTGGGCATCGTCGGAAAATCGAGACGCGAGACGAGCTTCGAAAGCCGATCGATGGCCTCGGGATCCTGTCCGAGGACCTTGCCCATCTCTCGCACGGCCATCTTGACCCGGTAGGTGATCACATTTGCGGTCATCGCCGAGCCGCTCTGGCCATATTTTCCGAAGACGTATTGGATCACTTTCTCGCGCTGATTGCCGGAGGGCAGGTCGATGTCGATGTCGGGCCATTCCCCGCGCTCCTCGGAGAGGAAGCGCTCGAAGAGGAGGTCCATCCCGACCGGGTCGACGGCCGTGATACCGAGCGCATAACAGACGGCGCTGTTGGCGGCGGAGCCGCGCCCCTGAGCGAGGATTCTTTCGGCTCGGGCGAAGGAGACGACGTCCTCGACGATGAGGAAATAGCCCGCGAGGTCGAGCTTCTCGATCACGTCGAGCTCGCGGTGGAGCTGACGCCAGACGCGTTGTCCCGGTCGGTCTCCATAGCGAGTTCGTGCCCCGATTCGGGTCAGCTCGCGGAGGCGGCCCATCTGGGTCTCGCCAGGCCGGAGGGGGTATTCGGGGAAGCGGTAGTCGAGGTTCTCGAGGTTGAACTCGCATCGCTCGGCGATCTCGCGGGTGCGCAGGATCCAGTCGGGACGTTCGCGGAAGCGGCGCACGATTTCTTCGCGTGACTGAAGGTAGCCCTCGCCGTTGGCGGGGAGGCGTCGCCCGGCCGTCTCGAGCGTCTTTCGCTCCCGCAGACAGATCAGTGCGTCGAGCAGCCGGCGGTCGGGAGGCCGCGCACAGCGGACATCTCCCGTCGCGACGATCGGGATGCCCCGGGATTCGCCGAGCGCTGCCGCGCGCCGGCCGGCCCACTCCAGGCTTCGGTCGAGCCGGTGGGAGACGTCGATGGCGAGGCGGTCGCCGAGGGCCTCGTGCGCTTTTTCGAGCAGGGCGGGGTGGAGTCGCTCGTCGCCTTGGAGCAGCACGCTCCAGTGACCGGCTTCGGCGGCGATCTCTTCCCAGCTCAGCCGGACCCGGTTTCGGGCGTGGGCGGCTCGTGCCTCGAGGGCCTTGTCCCGTCGGGCATGGGCGAGGGTCAGGACGCGACAGAGCCGCCGCCACCCCTCGCGGGTCTCGCAGAGGATGAGGATGCGGTCTGGCTCCGAAGAGGGAGCGGGGCCATCTGGACTGGGGGTCGCTTCGATCGACACGAGGCTGCCCGTCAAGGCTCGGAGGCCTGCGGCCCGCGCGGCCCGGTGAAAGCGGGGAGCGCTCGAAACGCCGTCCCGGTCGGCGAGGGCGAGGGTCTCGTGGCCGAGTGCCACGGCGGCCTCGACGAGGTCTTCCGGGTTGCTGGAGGCCTCTAGAAAGGAGAAGGCGCTCCGAGCGCGGAGTTCGACATAGTCATGGGGGGTCGCCATGCCAGATCTTCGCCTTACTTTCGCTATTGATCAATCCTGGACTTGGCTCATCTTTGGGGGTGCCGGATGCATTGTCCCCGGTGGGCGGTTGTGGCGGGGCCGACCTCTCGGCGCCGCCATTGAATACAGCCCTTCCAACCCAGCCATCCATAAGGTCGATGCCGTGTCGAACCCACCCAGAACCGTGCTCGTCGTGGACGACGACGACACGCTCCTCCGCCTCGTCGCCCGGGTGATCGCGCGCGGAGGGGATCGGGTCCTGACGGCTTCGAGCGGCGAGGCGGCGAGGACGCTTTTCGAGGAACACGCGGATTCGGTGGATATCGTGGTACTCGACGTCAGCCTGCCGGGTGGGGAGGGCGCGCAGAGCCTGATGCCCGACATGCTCGCGGCAAGACCCACGCTGAAGGTCATCGTAACGAGTGGCGCGCTGCTGCCGTCCCCACTGGCGCTCGAAGTCGAACGGATCGGAGGCGAATTTCTCCGCAAGCCCTTCGTGCCCAATACGCTGCTGAGAATGTTGGACGGGGGCGAAGAGGCCGGCCTGGACGAGGCGCGCCCATCCGGACCGGGAGTCGCCTAGTTGGCCTCGGTGGTCGTGGTGGGAGGTGGCCTGGCCGGGCTGGTCTGCGGGGCACGACTGGTGCGAGCGGGCCACGACGTGGAGCTCTTCGAGGCGGCCCCCTCGGTCGGAGGTCGGCTGTGTCCGATCGAAACCGAGCATGGGCTCCTCGAGCCTGCCGTCGGGGAGATCGGTTGGGGGGACGCGAACCTACGCGCCCTGGTCGCGAGCCTCGGCCTCGAATCGAACGAGCACAGCTTCCTCGAGCGTAAGCATGGGTTGGTGCTCGGGGGTCGGCTCCATCGTCCGCCCCGCCTGCGGGTGGGCGAATTCCTCTTTCCGCGCCTCTCCCCACGGATGGATCGCCCGATCGACGCGGTCTTTCGGCGCCCCCCGCGCTGGCGGGACCGCCAGCCCGTGATGCGCGCGATTTGGGACTCGATTCGCTCGGTCTCCGCGGAGATGCCGGCCTCGATCCGGACACTGGACGACGTTCCCTGGCAGCGCGCCTCGATTCGGGCCTTCGGAACCCGCTGGTGTACGACGCGGCTGGCACCGGCTCTGCTGGCTCGGACCGGTGTCGACCTCTCCGCCGAATCGGCCGCGGTCGTCGTGCCGATCCTGGCTCGTCTGCTGTCGGGGTCGGGCAGGGTGGTGCCTCTCGCGGGCGGGCTCGTTCAGCTCGTTGAGGCGCTGGCGCAGTCGCTGCGTGTTCGGTTGGACACGCGTGTGGAGCGACTCGAGGCGACCACGGAGGGGATCCGCGTGCATTATCGCTCGGCGGGTCACTCGGGTGGGGCGCTCGCCGACGCGGCGGTGATCGCGCTGCCTCCGAGTCGGATCCTCGAGATCTGCCCGAAGCTCACGCCCGCCGAGCGTGGACATTTCGAGTCGATCGAGCCCCGGCGGTCGATCGTCCTCCACCGTCGCGTTTGCCAGGAGGCGTGGCTGTTGCGGGGCGTGGCTGGAGTGACCTTCGTTCCCGGTGAGCTACCCGACATGCGGGACCTACGGATTCTGGGCCCGCCTGCGGAGCCCTACGCGACGGATCCTTTCTGGGTGCGAATCTCCCTCGACGTGGAGTCGGTGGACGCGCATTGGAACGACTCGGACGCGACGCTGGTACAGAAAGTGGACGCGGCCTTTCGTGGCTCCTCGCTCGGGGCGCTGCCAGAAGGCCCGTCGCGAGTCGAGCGGCTGCCGGAGATCATTTCCGTTCAGGGGCGCGGCGCGCTCGCCCGGCGTGAGCGCTTCCTCTCTCGGCCGGACCGTTCGCCGCGCCTCGCGTTTGCGACGAGCGCGCTCGCTACGCCGGACCTCGAGGGGCGGGTCACGGCGGGGATGCGTGCGGCTGCGGACGTGACGCGTGAACTCGAGTCCGTGCAACGGGTCGCGCGCTGACCCGCGCGAGCCCGCCGTCGAACCGGTCGCCCGACGACGCCACACGTCCGCGCGTGGTGTTGCACGCGGACATGGACGCCTTCTTCGCATCGGTGGAGCAAAGGGATCGTCCCGAGCTGCGGGGGCGTCCGATCGTTGTGGGCGGGGCGGGTCCCCGTGGTGTCGTCGCCGCCGCGAGCTACGAAGCGAGGGTCTATGGGGTGCACTCGGCGATGTCGAGCGTAGAGGCCCGCCAGCGCTGCCGGGACCTGATCTTCGTGCCCGGGGAGATGAAGCGATACGCGGCGGAGTCGCGCCGGATCTTCGAGATCTTCCGTTCGTTCTCACCCCAGGTCGAGGGGCTCTCCCTCGACGAGGCCTTCCTCGAACTGACGGGGACGGAGCGCCTACTCGGACCGGCACAAGAGGTTGGAGAGAGGCTACGCGCGGCGGTCAAGGAAGCGACGAGGCTGCCGGTGTCGGTCGGCATCGGTCCGATCAAGATGGTGGCCAAGATCGCCAGCGGGGCCGCCAAGCCGGATGGACTCGTCGAGGTGAAGGCGGACGGGGTCCGGGCCTTTCTCGATCCCCTACCCGCGCGGCGCATCTGGGGCGTCGGGCCGGTCGCGGCGGAGCGGCTCGACCGCTTCGGCTATCGGACGATCGGCGCCCTCGCTCGGGCCGAGCCCGCGATGCTGCGTGGGGTGCTGGGGGATTGGGGAGAGGCGATGGGCCGGCTCGCTCGGGGCGAAGACCTGCGTGAGGTCGAGCCCCATCGTGAGGCCGTTTCCCTGTCCGAGGAGAATACTTTCGAGCAAGACGTGACCGAGCGTGCGGTCCTCGAACACACGATTCTGACCCACGCGGAGGGGGTGGCCCGCAGGCTGCGACGACAAGGGCTTCGGGCTCGGACGGTCCAGCTGAAGTGGCGCCTGGGACGGCGCTCGCGGGCGGGGCCGAGGGGCTATCCGTCGCGCACGCGGCAGCTCACCCTGAGTGAGCCGACCGACGACGGGGAGGTGCTCTCGCAGGTCGCCCGCTCGCTCTTGGCGGATGCCCTCGAGGAGCCGGTTCGGTTGCTCGGGGTCGGGGTGAGCGGGCTGGTCGACGGTGCGGGGGAGCCGGCACAACTCACGCTCTTCGACGCGCCGGAGGATCCGCGCCTACTCCGCGCTCCGCCCCGCAAGCGCAAGTTGAACGCCGCGATCGATGCGCTCGCGGACCGTTTCGGCGACGACGTCGTGCGGCGAGCCAGCCAGAGCGAGGCCCGCCACGCGACGCTTTCGGGGCAGTGGAAGCGGGGCAGTCGAGATGCATGGGGACCCGATGGGAACCCGCCCGAAGGGCGTTCGGAATCGTCGGTCGCGAGCCCAGAGGATGTTGATCGGGAGGGCGGTCGCGGGTCGGATGGCTGAGGCGGGGAGCCGCTTTTGCGGGCCGTTGGTCAGTCGCACTCCCAGCGGTAGACCCGCATGGGGGGCACGTTGAGCAGCTCGAGCTGGACGGAGGCGGGGCCGAAGATCCGTTTGCCCAGGATATGGACGACGTCGCGAAACTGATAGGCGACGAAGCGTCCCCCCAGCGGCAGGCTCTCCTTGACTGAGCTGAGGATCGCGAGAGCGATGGGCTCGGGCATCGTCGAGAAGGGGATGCCGGAGAGCACGACATCGGGTGCGGCGAGCCCGTGCTCGGTGAGCGCCGCCGCGATCTCCGCGGCACTCCCGCGGTGGACGATGAGGCGCGGGTCGTCGAGGGTCCGCTGGAGGAGGTCGCAAAAGTCGGGGTTGATCTCGATCGCGAGCAGCGTCGCGTCAGGGGCCATCGCTCGCAGCAGCGCCTTGGTCGTTCCGCCGGTGCCGGGTCCGAGTTCGACCACGATTCGAGCGCTCTGGATGTCCGCCGTTCGCGTGATGCGCCGTTCCATCCACCGGGAGCTGGGGAGGATGGAGCCGACCTCCTTGGGGCGATCCAGGAAGCCCTTCAGGAAGGCGATCGGATGATCGGGTCGGGGGACCAGGCGAGGCGGCGTGTTCCGGGAGGAAGACGAGCTCGGAGAAGGGGAGGACGGCCGTGTCTCGGACAAAAGGAGTCTCCTTGGAAATGAGAGGGGAAGCGTTCTAGTCGTAGAGCCCATCGATCTGCCAGCGTCGGGTCACCCAGTCGAAACACAGACGCAGAAGGGTTCCATCACTCATCTGTACGTCGTAGTGGTCGATGGCGAAACGGGTGGATTCCGCCCACCAATATCCGGTGGTTCGCCAGGGGCCGGCGGCCCGGAGAACAGTACCGCGGGTGACGGGGCTTCGAAGGTGAACGGGACGACCTTGGACGATTCGGACCTCTGCTCTGAGAGGGGGGCGAAGGGCCCGGACCGTGAGCCGTGGTCCTTGCCGTCGAAGAGGGGGGGCTCGATGGGGTGTGGGAGGGAGATGTGCTCGGGCGCCCGATTTCTCGCGGCGGAAGGGTTTGAGATCGAAAGCGTCGGGCCGGGGGTCATCGGCGACCTGGGGCGCTCCGACTCGCCCCTCTCCGCAGATCGATTCGAGCTCGGCCAGGGTCTGGTCGAGGGCGCTCGGGCTTGGGCCCCGGGGCAGAAAGAGATCGAGTTGTTCACGTTGGAGGGCGACGCCCTCGCAGCGTAGGAGCACGCCCTCGATGGGGGCGGTCGGCGGTTCTCGCTCGACTGCGAGCCGCAGCAGCCGGAGCAATACGCGTCCTTCTTGGCAGGGCGACGCGACGCGAATCCGCCGGCTTCGTCGCGTACCGTCGTCGAGCATCAGCGTCAGCTGGAGCTCGGTGCAGCCGAGGCCGCGGAGTTCGAGTCGCTCGGTGAGGCGTGAGATGAGCCCTTTCAGAACGAAGGCCAGGGCCTCGAGGTGGGCGATCGAGGTCTCGAGATCTTGTCCCTCTTCGAGGGCCGTCGTGTGTGGCTCGGGGATTGGCGGCTCGCGTTCCTCACCGCGCGCTCGAGCGACGAGCGAGAGGAGTCCGGGGCCGAGGCGCGCGGCGAGGTCGCGTCGAGGCAGCTGGAGGAGGTCTCGGATGCGGTGGACCCCGAAGCGGGTGAGTGCTTGGGCCGTTCGATCATCGGGGTCGAGCAGGTCGACCGACAAGGGGGCGAGAAAATCGAGCTCGCGCCCCGGTGGGAGAATCCGGGTCTTCTCGTCGCTCTCTCGAGGAGAGGGCGAGCGTAGGACGGAGAGAGCGAGATCCCGTGCGGCGAGGCGCGCGGTGGCGCGCGAGGGGGCGAGGGCGAGGAATCCGCGCATCCCCGCGCGTTCGGTACGGGCATGCAGGATGGAGGCGAAGGAGGTCTCCGCACTGCCCGAAGAATTTCCGTGGAGGGCCTCGATCCCGTTGGCATCGACGAAGACCGCCGCTTCCGAGGCGAAGAGGCCCGAGGCACGTGGGGCGAGTTCGGCACGCGGGGACAGGGAGAGGGCGACGTCGAGTAGGGCCTCGCGGGCGGTCCTTTCGAGCACGGGGGAGGCGGACCGGACCTCGATCGAAGGACATACGGCGCGAGCCTGGGGCAGAGTCTGCCCCGGGCGTACACCCTGAGCGGCGGCCGAGCGCGAGGTAGCGAGGATTTCGGCACGTTGGCCAGGTCCGCTCGTAATCACGAGGGGGGCGGCCTGCGATTCGGGGTTCGCGCGGATTTCTGCCTGGAGTGGCAGGTCGGGGACGAGCAGGCAGGCGATCCGCACGAAGCCCATACCTAACGTCGACGCCGCGCGGCCCGTCTCTCGCGGCGGCGCGAAGCCGGGCGGGCCGGCGGGCGGGAGGAGGGGCGGGAGGAGGGACGGGAAGAGGGGGTGAAGGCCGTCGGAGGAGGCTCTGTGTTCTGATCGGACTCTTCATTCACGGAGGGCTCCGCGTGCGCAGTGGGCTCCTCATGTGCGGAGGATTCCGCGTGCGCAGGGGGAGAGACCTGCTCCAAGGCCGACCCATAGAGGGGCGTAGAGGAGCCGACCCGATGGGCCTGGCTGCGGTGGCGACGAAGCACCGCTTTCGCCCCGATCGACTCGAGTAGGGTCGGCGGGCCGACGAAGCGTGCGCCGAGCGCCTGCATCTCGAGGATCAGCTCCGCGCGTGAGCCCGTCACCGGGCGTTGGGAGAGGGCGACGAGCGCCGTTCTCGTTCCTGCGGCGAGTCGGGCGAGTCGGAGCCAGGTCACATCCTGGAGGCAGCGTTGGGATCGTGCCCGCGGAGCGGAGCGGGGAAGGGGTGTGGGCAAGAAGAGGTCGAAGACGACCAGTTCGAAGCCCTCCGTTCGCATCACACGCTCACAGCAGCGCAGCGCTTCGCGTTCGTCTCGGGCACGAACCCAGAGCAGCCGGTCGAGGTCGGACTCGCCCCGGCCCCGGCTTCGGAGGGCGGCGAGTGCCGAGGGTGGGTCGAAGGCGTCCGCGAGGTCGATCCAGGCAGCGAGTTTCCCTCCCGAGAGGGTCTCGGCCACGAGTTCGAGGGCGAGAGACGTCCGGCCTGCGCTCAAGCCTTCGATGACCCCTTTCTTGGAGGGGGGGAGGGGGGTGGGGGCGGGCCCGCAGATCTCGCTCAGGCGGCCGCTGGGGAAGCCTCCACCGAGTAGTGCATCGAGTTCCTCCAGACCCGTCGGCTGGAGGAGCAAATCACTCGTAGCGGGGACGCTGGCCTCGTAGGAGGCACCACGTTGGATCTGGGGACCGAGGTCGACGAGCAGGGTCTCGAGGGCCCGGTCCAGTGACGGGCCTTTGCCTTCGGGACCGATTGCCCGACCGACCGGGGCGTCGGAGGGCGCAGGGGGCATGCCCTCACATTCGCCTTTTTTTCGCCTATGTCAATGGGGCTGAGGCCATCTGGCGGGGCTTCGTCGCGCTCAGTCTCCGGGCGCGATCCGTGTGCGCCCCGCCTGGATCTCGACTCGCCCTGTCGCGATCAGGCCGATGGCTTTCGGGACCAGCTCCCGTTCCAGCGCCTGCACGCGCTGGGCGAGGCTCTCCGGCGTGTCCTCATCCAGCACTTCGATGGCGCTCTGCAGCAGGATGGGACCCTCGTCGTAGCCCTCGCTCACGAAGTGGACGGTCGCTCCGGTCAGCTTGACGCCTTTTTCGAGCACCGCCTCGTGCACGTGATGTCCGTAGAAGCCCTTGCCCGAGAAGGCTGGGATCAGCGCGGGGTGAACGTTCAATGCGCGGCCCGCGTAGCGTCCGCGTAGCTCGAAGGGAGAGAGGAAACCGAGCAAACAGACGAGGTCGGGTTCGAAGCGTTCGAGCGCGGCGTGGAGCGCGTCGTTGAACGCACCGACGTCGGGATGTTCGCGCCGAGGGATCGCGATCGCCGGCACATCATGCCGCTCGGCTCGCTCGAGCCCAAAGGCGCTCTTCTTCGACGAGAGGACACAGACGACCTCGGCGGGGAGCCCGCGGTCGATATGCTCGAAGAGGTTCTCGAGGCTCGTGCCGCTGCCCGAGAGCAGGACCGCGACGCGCAGGGGTCGCGTCTTCAAGCTCCGCCTCCGAAGAGATTCTGATGGATCTCCTGCGAGGCCGGAGAGCGGTTCAGCGTGTAGAGGTGGATGCCGGGAACCCCGCGTTCGAGCAGCTCTCGGCATTGGTCCGTCGCCCAACGGACTCCGAGCGCGTACGTCGCTTCGTCGTCTCCGTCGACGCGGTCGAGCTCTGCGGCGAGCTCCGGGGGGAAGGACGTGCCGTTCATGCCCGCCATGCGGCGGATGCCAGCGACCGTCGCGATGGGCATGATGCCGGGGATGATCGGCACCGTGATGCCTGTTGCGCGGGCCGCTGTTTCGAAGTCGTAGAATTTCTGGTTGTCCAGGAAGAGGTTGCTGATCAGGAAGTCGGTGCCCGCGTCGACCTTGCGCTTCAGATAGTGGAGGTCCGTCTCGGCGTCGGGCGCCTCGGGATGCACCTCCGGCGAGCAGCCGGCGCCGATCGTGAATCCGCCTCGAGCGGCGATGAACTCCACCAATTCGTTGGCGTATTGAAAGGCCTCGGGTGGGTTTGTGAAATTGGGGTCGTCTTTCGGTGGGTCTCCTCGGAGTGCCAGGACGTTCGGGACGCCTCCGGCTGCGAGCTGGTCGAGGATCTCCGCGACCTGCTCGGGGCGGTAGCCGGTGCACGGCAGGTGGCACATGCTGACGAGGCCGATCTCTTTTGCGATCTCGATCGTGAGATCGACGGTCTTTTCGCGCGTCGTGCCGCCGGCGCCCATCGTGACCGAGACGAATCCTGGCGAGAGCTTCTTGAGATCCTCGATGGTTCGAAAGAGCGAGCGGTAGCCGGCGTCCGTCTTGGGTGGAAAGAACTCGTAGGACAGGATCGGAGCGTCGGCGTTCGCATAGATCTCGGAGATACCCATGTGCGCCATCGTAGCACCCGCTTGGCGCCTCTCTGGCCCCGGCGACGCTGGTTTCGGTCCCTGCGACCGTTGACGCCATGACAGCCAACGGCGAGACTGCGAGCCGCCGTAGGGGACGCGAGGCCAACGATTTCGGCCCGGCCCGCGTGGAGGGATCGCCATGTCCGTGCTCGTGACCGGGTCCGTCGCTGTGGACCACATCATGGTCTTCGACGACCATTTCAAGAACCACTTCGTGAGCGACAAGCTCGATAAGCTGAACGTCGCCTTTCATGTCCCGAAGATGGACAAGAAATACGGAGGGACGGGCGCCAACATCGCCTACAACCTGCGACGGGTCGGTATCGACCCCATCCTGCTGGCGACGGTCGGTTCCGACCTGGGCGCCTATGGGGCTTGGATGGATCGGAGCGGCGTGGGTCGTGACCACCTTCGCGTTCTCGAGGACGAGTACACGGCGGCGTGCTTCATCACGACGGACGCGAGCAACAACCAGATCATCTCCTTCCATCCGGGCGCGATGGACCGGGCCCATGAGGCGAGGATCTCGGATGTCGCCGAGGAATTCTCGGTCGGGATCGTCTCCCCCAATGGTCGTCAGGCGATGATCGACTATGCGCGGGATCTGAAGGCGAAGGGCGTGCAAACGGTCGTCGACCCCGGTCAGGGGCTACCGATCCTGGACGCCGAGGACCTGTTGACGGCGCTCTCGGGGGCGGCCGTCTACATCGTGAACGAGTACGAGTGGGAACTCACTCGCGAAAAGACGGGCCTCGACGAGGAGGCCCTCGCCGAGCGGGTCGGGGCGCTGATCATTACCCGGGGCGAGCAGGGTTCGATCCTGCGTCGGGGGGGGCTCGACGCAGGCCTGCACGTCGAGAGCGATCGCGTCGAGATCGCGGCCGTTCCACCGGAGGCGGTGGTGGATCCGACCGGGTGTGGGGACTCTTACCGGGCGGGGCTGCTCTACGCGCTGGCCAAGGAACGCCCGCTCGAAATGGGCGCGCGTCTCGGAAGTCTGATGGGCTCGCTCAAAATCGCGCGGGGTGGGCCCCAGAGCATCGAGCTCGGGCCGGAAGAGATTCACGAGCGCTATCGGAAGGCCTTCGGCGAGGACCTTTAATCGGCAGTCGGCAGTCGGCAGTCGGCAGTCGGCTGGCTTGAACGCAGAGAAGGGGTCGCCGCGGATGGCCGAGGACGGGTTCGACGTCGTCGTGATCGGAGCGGGTGCGATCGGGCTGGCCATCGCCGCCCGTCTTGCCACCGGAAGTCGGTCGACCCTGATCCTCGAGCGAGACTCCGGCCCGGCGCGCGGCATCACCAGTCGCAATAGTGAGGTCGTGCACGCGGGGATCTATTATCCCGCAGACAGCCTCAAAGCGTCTTCGTGCGTGGACGGGCGAGAACGACTCTATGCGTGGTGTGCCGAGCGCCGCGTCGACCATCGACGCATCGGTAAGTTGATCGTCGCGAGCCGCGAGGAAGAACTCGCGACCCTCGAGGACCTCGAGGCGCGGGGGCGTGCGAATGGTGTGTCGAGGCTCGAATTGGTGGATCGTGCCTATGTGCGCCACCTCGAGCCCCAGGTCGAGGCCCTGGCGGCCCTCGAGTCTCCCGATACGGGGATCGTCGATGGCCATGGACTCTGTCTGTCCTTGTTGGCCGAGGCCGAAGCCCATGGTGCGATCCTTGCGCTCGATCGAGAGCTCGTCGGGCTGGAGCCCTGCGCTGCGGGTTGGCGGTTGGAGGTCCTCGCGCAGGGCGAGGTCGAGCGGATCGAAGCGGCGGTCGTGGTGGACGCGGCCGGTCTCGATGCGGACCGGGTGGCGGCTCTAGCAGGCCTCGACCTCGATGCGCTCGCCTGGCGCCAACACCCGTGCAAAGGGGATTATTTCGTGCTGGGTGCAGGGACCGCGGTCGCCCCGACTCGGCTGATCTACCCGGTCCCCCAACAGGCCGGGCTCGGGATCCACGCGACCCTGGATCTCGGCGGGCGGTTGCGTTTCGGCCCCGACGCCGAGTACGTCGACGAGGTCGATTTCGGGGTCGACCCGCAGAAGGCGAGTCGATTTC
>Ga0315316_10003207_pt1 | contig 11835 bp, 12 predicted proteins | sample M160m3416metaG_FD_203702 | JGI IMG/M metagenome (GOLD analysis project Ga0315316, IMG submission 203702) | Ammonia-oxidizing marine archaeal communities from Monterey Bay, California, United States - M1 60m 3416 | ecosystem: Environmental > Aquatic > Marine > Intertidal zone | place: USA...
GATGGAAGGAGAGATGCTGTGGAATTTCTCCATGCCTTGTGCATTTGAAAACGAACAAGAAATCAGGATAGCTGAGTATGGTGAAACTAATAGCGGAATGCTAAAGCATATTTACAGAAAAGGCCTAAGATTAAGATATGGCTCGATCATGCAATGTGTATCCGGAATTCACTATAATTTCTCTTTATCAAAAGAGTCCTGGCATTCATTAAGCGACAAACCCGACCAAGACTTTATAAATAATAAGTATCTTGGAACAATTAGAAACATAAAGAGAAATTTCTGGTTTTTATTAGAACGCCTTGGCGCCTCACCCATTGCACATGAATCATATTTGTTAAATAGGGAGCACTCATTGTTAAAATATCATGAAAGCGATTTATTTTTACCATTTGCGACTTCCCTCAGGATGAGTGATGTTGGATATCAAAGCAGTATTCAGAATGATCTAAGGATTAGTTATAACAATTTAGATGAATTTATAAATGCAATTATAAGGGGCATCAAGACATCGGTTCAGGATTTTCAAGATATTGGCTTGCTTGATAAAAATGGCGTTCCACAACAAATCTCTACTGGAATTCTGCAGATTGAAAATGAGCTCTATGACATAGTAAGGCCCAAAAGATCTGGGCCAAGCGGCTCCAGACCGGCAACTCTTTTAAAAGAACAAGGAATAGAATACTTAGAGTTAAGAGGCGTCGATATTAATCCATTTATTCCTGAGGGTATTGATGAGAATAAAATCAAGCTTTTGGATGTTTATATAATGCACTCTCTTATTTCTAACAGCCCTCAGGTTTCTGATAAAGAGATTGAAGAGATGCGAGCTAATCAAAAAATAATGGTTGGAAACGGAAGATCTAAGGACATAAAATTAAGACGTAACGGCGAAGATATCCAGCTCTTGGAATTAAAAGCAATCTTGCATGATGAATTAAAGCAAGTTGCAAGTGCCATGGATGAGTATTGTTCTGGATATTCAAATGCAGTAGATGCAGAAATTAGCGTCGATTGCCTTCCTAGTGAAAGAATTATGAATGAAATAAGCTCTCAAAATATTTCATTCCAAGAGTATGCTTTAAATCAAAGCAAGAAAATTGCTGATGAGCTTCATTCAAGTAATAAAAATGACTTTGAAGGGCTCATTCATCATGCCAAAGAATCACAAAAAGATTTAAAAAATCTTCAGAAAAATACGGGCATGGACATTAATAAGTATGTAGAATTGTATAATTCAAAAATATAGGAAGAGTAATGAAAGCTTTGCAATGTGTAGAATTAGCTGGTCCTGAAAAACTAATTTTATCTGATATAGATGATCCAAAGCCAGGCAATGGCGAAGTTTTGATAGAGATTAAAGCTGCTAGTGTTAATTTTCCAGATGTCTTGATGATCCAAGGTCTATATCAAGTTCAACCCCCAATGCCGTTTATTCCTGGAGCAGAGTGTTCAGGCGTTATAGCTGAAATAGGTGAAGGTGTTGAATCTTGTAGCATTGGTGATCATGTTTTTGTTATGGCAGGCAATGGTTGTTTTGCAGAGAAAATTGTCGTTGAGGCTGCAAGGGTAGCTTTAATACCAAAGGAGATGGATTTTCCAGTTGCCGCTGCTCTTCCAATGACTTATGGGACTTCTCTGTATGCTTTAAAACAAAGAGCAGAACTCAAAGCTGGGGAAACACTCTTGGTACTAGGCGCAGCAGGAGGGGTTGGGCTAAGTGCAGTAGAAATTGGTAAAGCTATGGGAGCAAAGGTTATAGCCGCGGCTTCATCTGAGGAAAAAATTAAAATTTGCTTAGAGCATGGCGCAGATGAAGCCTTTGTATATCCCGCGGGTAATTTGGATAGAGAGCAACAAAAAGAGCTTTCGAATAAAATTAAAGAGCTTACTGGAGGACAAGGGCCTAATGTTATTTATGATCCGGTTGGAGGATCTTTTAGTGAGCCAGCTTTAAGATCAATAGCATGGGAGGGAAGATTTCTTGTCATTGGATTTGCAGCTGGAGAAATACCAAAGCTGCCTCTTAATCTAGCTCTTCTAAAAGGCTGTCAGATAGTTGGAGTTTTTTGGGGTGCATGGACAATGATGTTTGCAGATGAAAATGAAAAAAACTTTCAAGAGCTTTTTGAGCTTCATTCTGCAGGCAGAATTAACCCTGAAATTTCAGATAGATTCTCACTTGAGGAATCAGCAGCAGCTATTGCTCATTTAAAAGATAGAAAGGCGAAAGGAAAGGTAATTATTGATGTATAAGAAAGCAGGAGTTATATTTCTTTGCTTGGCGATAACACAATGTTCAGAAACAATAGATTTAATGGATAGACCTCTTCATAAAAATAATAGCTCTTTTCAAAATGAAGAGCACAGACTGCTGCTAATGGATGGCTCTCATAATACAAGAGAACTTGGGGGTTATAAAACTACTGATGGTAAGTCTGTGAAATGGGGCATGCTATATCGCTCAGATAAACTAAGTGATATCTCTGATACTGATCAAGAGTACCTTCAAAGTCTTGGGATCAAAAAGATTGTTGATTTCAGGTCAAAGGAAGAAAAAACTGAAGATCCAGATATTATTCCAGAAGGAATAAACTACATTGAAATGCCGATTAATGTTGACGGAGCTATGAGATCAAAGATAGAGGCAGTATTAAAAGGTGAAACTGAGAAAGAGGTTAAAAGCTTTTTAGTAGATGCAAATAGAGAATTTGTAACAAGCTATACAGATGTATATGAAAATTTTCTAAGGGGTCTAATAGACGAAGACGCACCAACCTTGTTTCATTGTACTGCTGGTAAAGATAGAGCCGGTTTTGCCGCCGCAATTACACTTATTGCTTTGGGTGTATCCAAAGAGAATGTAATTGAAGACTATATGAAGACCAATGCTTTTACCGAAGATAGAATTGAGGAAATTTTAAACCAAATAGAGTTAATGAGCCTATATCAGGCCGATGCTGAGATTTTGCGCCCCTTGATAGGAGTTGAGCGTGTCTACATTGAAACGGCTTTTAAAACAGCAGAAGAAAAATATGGCAGTTTAGAAAATTTCATAAGAGATGGTTTAAATATTTCTGATGAAGATATTCAAAAACTTCGAAATAAATTTCTAGAAAGCTAACGGGGCGTAACAACTGACTGATAAGTTAGAAGAAACTTCTCCTCATCAAACGGAGGTCTAAAAAACCCGACATACTGCCCATCAGGATTAATAAGCAAAATATTATTTGAATGATTTTCTAGGTGATCCATATGATTAGAGCTCATATTCATTGGGGGCTCTACTACCATCACGTTTAATTGAGTTGCCATGCTTAAAAGCATTGGCCTATCTCCGCGTGCTCCAATAAATGAGCTATTAAATGCTTTGGCATATTGGTCTACATCATTAGGGGTATCATTCTCAGGATCTATGGTCACAAGAAGAGCTTGCTTATCATTCATATTAAAGCCTTTTGACCCTAATGTTGAATAAAGCGCTTTAATTAATGACATAGCAACAGGACACTCTGCGGGGCATCGAGTATAACCAAAATATATCAAAGTCCATTTTCCCCTAAAAATCTCTTTATCGATCGCTTCATCATCAGATGTCAGGATTTGAAAATTAGAAAATTCCTTTGGGTTGGGAAATTGATAATATCCATTTACTAATAGCTCCGGTGCAGATAGATATCTTGGAGTGGTTAATTTATTAATGAACAAAGACAAAACTGCGATCATGAATAAAATGATTAACGCCAATGAAATTTTAATATTCTTACTCATATTTAAATTATGAAATGGTCAATGAGCAAAGCAGCAAAGATAAGAAAAATATAATAAATGGAGTAAACAAAAGTTGGAAAGGCGGAGACATTATCTTCTTCAAAGTACAGGCGAACTGCATAGTATAAAAAAATAAGTCCTAAAATTAATGCTGATATGAAATAAAGAATTCCTGACATCATAACTACGAAGGGCAACAAACTGACTAGAATTAAAATAATCGTATAAAGAATAATTTGCAGTTTTGTAAATTGGACTCCATGGGTCACTGGCAGCATTGGAATGTTTTCTTTTGCATAATCATCTTTTCTATGGATCGCAAGAGCCCAAAAGTGTGGTGGAGTCCAAGCAAAAATAATTAACACTAACAAGAGAGAATTTGGATCAATAGAATTTGTAACTGCTGTCCATCCTAATAATGGAGGGGCTGCACCCGCGAGCCCGCCGATGACAATATTTTGTGGTGTTGCTCTCTTTAAATAAACTGTATAGACAAAGGCATATCCTATTAAAGATGCCAATGTAAGCAATGCGGTTAGTGTATTTACATAAATCACTAAAATGGATACGCCAAGAGAACCTAAGATAAATGCAAAAATTGAGGCATTGACAGGGCTGACTTCCCCCTGAGGAATAGGCCTGTTCTCTGTCCTATTCATATTAGCATCTGCCTTTCTATCAATAATTTGATTGATTGCCGCTGCTGAAGATGCGCACAAAGCAATTCCAAGCATTGCGAATGCTATTAAAGATAGTGGAGCCAAGGTTGTGCTAGCCAGCAATGATCCAACCAGGGCAGTAATTAACATCATTAGAACTACGTTGGGTTTACATAGTTCATAATAGTTTTTGATCGTGTTATTCATCTTTCCAAATCACAAGATTAACCATTAGAGTTGCTAACAGTAATAATGCTGCGACTAAATTATGCGCGATAGCAATATACAAAGGAAGTACATAAACAACATTCATAATTCCTAAGGAAATCTGCGTGACCAATATTACACCCAGGGTGGAAGCCAGTGGGGCTGCATTAGAAAACCAGAGCTTAGTAATTAAAACCATAAAGATTAGTGTCAAAATTAATGCGCTGACCCTATGAGAATAATGAATAGCAACCCTTGCTTCATTATCTAACAAGCCATATAAATAGTTCGGACCAACTTCTTGTGACAGATTAAATCCGTCTGAAAAATTCATCTCAGGCATATATGTTCCTTGACATGTTGGGAAATCAACACAAGCCAAAGAGGCGTAGTTAGTGCTTGTCCAGACTCCTAAGAAAATCTGAATTAAAAGAGCGAATAAAGCAATGCCGCCCAAAGTCTTTAAGTGTCCAATATGATGATTTTTAATGCCATCACTGGTATTCAAAAATAAGTAAAAAAATAAACTTAGGGTAATGAAACCACCAAACAAATGGCCAGTTACTATAATTGGTAGGAGCTTCAAACTTACAGTAAGATAGCCGAATAATCCCTGGCAACAAATAAAGAATAAAAGAAAAGATGCTATAGCTTTTATTCTTGTCGGCAGTTTGTGCTTGTAAGAAAAAGCAACTAGCAATATTGCTATAAACCCAAGAGCAGCTGCAAAGTATCTATGCACAACCTCGGGAATTGCTTTATCAATTTCATATGGAAATTGAGGGTATCGTTGCTCAGCTAATAAGATTTCAGCTTCCGTTGTAGGAAATACTACAAAACCATAACACCCTGGCCAATCTGGGCAGCCAAGACCAGCATCAACAAGTCTTGTCCATGCGCCCAATGCAATCACAACAAATGCAAAACATAATCCAAAAAATGAAAGCCCTCTAATTAAACTCATATTAAAACCTTTAAGTCCTTTAAAATTAACTTAGGATCCATAGAAACTGGAAAAAACATTACAGCCCTTCCATATGGATCAATTATAAAAATTTTTTGCTCAAGAAAAAAATTTTCATTGCTTGTTTCTAATAACTTTTCAAATAATTTTCTTTCAGCATCCAAGATAACTTGGGTTCTTGGGTAATCAATCAGCTTATCTTCTAACGTTTCGATATCTAGAGAGAACACTACCCTTTTTAATTTATTGATATCTCTATTTAGGGCTACATTAAGTTGTCGCATCAAATAAAGTGCATCTTCTAGCTCTGCACCTTTAGAGGCATAGGTAGCAAATAGCCATTTACCATCTTCAAATTTTATATTTTCTTCATCATCGATAAGTTTGAGCTTAGTTGCATCAAAATATTCAGTAAAAAAAATGCCGTTGTTTTTGGTATATTTTGGCGAATAGCCTGATTGGAAAGATAATGTTGAAACCAATAAAACTAAAAGGGGGGTTAATAATAAAATTGCTAAAAATATCTTGCTTCTCATGACTCTCTCTTAATTGCATATAAAAACATTCCTGCTAAAACCAAGCTCATGGTAAACCACTGAAGAGCATAGCCGTAATGTTTTGTTGGTGAAATAACAAAGGGTTTTAACGCAATATGCTCGTTCATAAATAGAGAACCAGGCTCTAAGATAAGCACCATGTTTGAAAATTGTTTGTCATAAGCTTCTTGAATTACACTTGGTAATTTGGTTTGAGAAACTAAAGGCCATGCATTAGTTAGCAATTCCTCACCCACTAGAACCTCTTTCTCTGGCTTGACCAAACTTCCAATTATGCGCAATTTGGTAGCATTAAAATTTATATTCGGCAGATCATTTCGTGTTTTGCCTTGAGAGATCCAGCCGCGATCAACGAATATTGCTTTATCTTGATCATAATAAAATGGCGTATATATTTTATAGCCCACCTTGCCGTTATTAATTTGGTTGTCAATTAAAACTTGCTGAGCAGGATCATAGAATCCTTCTATATATACTCTGCTCCATTCTGAAGAGAAGCTAGAAATGTGTTTGGGAGTCTTCGCTTGCTCCGAATCAAATTCCTCAACAAGGCTTGTTTTAACTCCAGCTCTTTCTATTTGCCAAAACCCTAAAAAAATAAATACAACGATAAATACACACGAAAAAGCAGTTAATGCTTTATTGTGTTTTATAAGCTCAATTGTTGATAAATCTTTCATTATAAAAATGTTATAGTTCTGATATGTGGCTTAAACCTCTTATTGCAGTTGTTATTATCTTAATCTTTTTGAGCTTGTTCAGTAGTCTCTTTTTTCTTTTCAAAGACCGGGGACAAGGCAAAAGATCTGTATACAGTCTTGGATTTAGGGTTAGCCTTGCAGCTCTGTTGCTAATCTTAGTCTCTTATGGCCTTTATACTGGAGAGTTAGGGAATACTGTTCCTTGGGGCTCTTAATTAAAGTATATAAACAAAAAGAAATAGCATCACCCACACCACATCAACAAAGTGCCAATACCAAGAGGCAGCTTCAAACCCAAAATGGTTATGAGGATCAAAGTGATTATAAAAAACTGATCTAGAAAGCATTACAGCAAGCATAAATCCACCCATCATAACGTGAAAGCCATGGAATCCTGTCAACATAAAAAATGTTGAGCCATATATTCCTGAGTTAAGTGTTAAGCCGTAATGTGCATATGCTTCGTAATATTCGGCAGCTTGCAAGCCAACAAATATCAACGCAAGGGTAACGGTTATGCCAAGCCAAACATTAAAACTTTTTTTATTATCATTTTTAAGTGCAAGGTGGGCAAAATGCACTGTTACACTTGAACTAAGTAGCACAATGGTATTCCACATTGGCAACCACTTTAAGGCATTGCCCCAACCTGGCCAACTCATATTTTTATCAGCAAGAACAAATGCTGATCCAGCATCAGGAGTTGACATCACAGGCCATGAAGACTCAAAACCCTCCCAAAGCATATTAGCCAATCCTTTCTCGCCATCACCGCCCAGCCATGGAACAGAAAAATTTCTTACGTAAAATAATGCTCCAAAAAATGCAGCAAAGAACATTACCTCAGAAAATATAAACCAGCCCATACCAAAGACGAAAGATTGTTGGAGCTGAGCACTATCTAAACCAGCAATATGTTCTCTGATCACTGCTCTAAACCAAAAATATAAAGTTATTGCAAAAACAGCAAATCCTGAATAAAGAATATATACAGAATTACTTTCAGGCTTTCCAAGATCATTGATTGTGCCAGCGGCGCCCATCACTAATAAAAAAAGTGCTGTTGCAATATAAATAGGAAATTTACTTTCTTCTGGTACGTAGTATTTCTGATAGCTCATATTGAGGGCTCCATATCATGACCAGCATGGTGGTCATCATTGTGATGTTGAGTAAATTCAACATCATTATAATCTGTAACATCAAAAATCGTATATGAAAGAACAACGCTGTTGATTGAACTTGGGAGTTCATCATCGAAAATAAGCCTTACAGGCAAGAGCGCTTCCTCACCTGGAGCAAGCTCTTGTTGCTCAAAACAAAAACATTCTAACTTTTTTAAATGCGCAGCTGCGTTTGATGGCGCTACACTTGGAATTGCCTGAGCAACCATTCTTTTGTTCGTTGTATTTTTTACATAAAAAGTAGCTGTATGATACTTGCCTGTTTGAATTTGAATGTTGTCTTCAGAAGGTTTAAATGTCCACGGCATCTCTTCGTTATTATGAGAAACAAACTGAATTGAAATATCTCGCCCGTCATCAATCTCAATATTTTTATCGTTGGTGGCTCTTAATTCAATTTTTCCATTTAGGCCGGTAACCTCACAGAACACATTATAAAGAGGGACCAAAGCGAACGAAAATGTAAACATACCCAATACTGCGAAACAGAGAGTTTTAATCGTTTTTTTTGATCCTTCGTTCATTAATTAACCTTTGGCGGTGTTGTAAAGGTGTGGTAAGGGGCTGGTGACTCTACAGTCCACTCAAGACCTCTGGAACCCTCCCAAACCTCTGGTGTAGCCTTCTTGCCGCCCATAACAGTTTTGAGCACGATGAATAGAAACAAAATTTGAGATGCGCCAAATAAGAATGCCCCTACAGAGGAAATCATATTCCAATCTGCAAATTGCAATGCATAGTCAGGAATTCTTCTTGGCATTCCAGCTAGGCCAATCCAATGCTGAGGGAAAAAAGTTACATTAACACCTATAAATGAAAGCCAAAAATGTAGTTTTCCTAGCCTTTCGTCATACATATTTCCAGTCCATTTTGGAATCCAATAATAAACAGCAGCCATAATTGAGAATATTGACCCAGGAACAAGAACATAATGGAAGTGTGCTACAACAAAGTATGTATCGTGATATTGGAAATCAGCTGGAGTAATTGCAAGCATTAACCCAGAAAAGCCGCCTATGGTGAATAAAACAACGAAAGCTATAGCAAAAAGCATTGGGGTTTCATAAGTAATTGAGCCTTTAAACATAGTAGTAACCCAATTAAAAACCTTCACACCGGTTGGAACAGCGATCAACATTGTTGCCCACATAAAGAATAATTCTGCAGCTAAAGGTAGGCCAACCGTAAACATGTGATGTGCCCATACGACAAAAGATAAAATTGCAATGGAAGCCATTGCCCAGACCATAGATGCGTATCCAAATAACTGCTTTCTTGAAAAGGTCTCAATAATATGAGACGCAATACCAAAAGCAGGCAAGATCATTATGTAGACCTCAGGATGACCGAAAAACCAGAAAATGTGTTGAAATAAGACAGGGTCTCCACCGCCAGCAGCATTAAAGAAGCTGGTTCCAAAATGGATATCCATAAGCATCATCGTTACTGCTCCAGCAAGTACAGGCATAACAGCTATTAAAAGGTATGCAGTTATAAGCCACGACCATACAAAAAGAGGCATTTTCATCAAGGTCATACCAGGCGCTCTCATATTCATGATAGTTACGATCACATTAATGGATCCCATGATCGATGACGCTCCCATAATATGAACAGCAAATATGAAGAAAGTAACGCTCGGAGGAGCATAGGTTGTAGATAGTGGAGCATAAAAAGTCCATCCAAAATTAGGGGCTCCGCCTTCCATAAACAAAGAAGATAATAGAATAAAAAATGCAAATGGTAGTATCCAAAAACTTAGGTTATTCATTCTTGGGAGCGCCATATCGGGAGCACCCACCATCATTGGTACAAGCCAATTTGCTAGACCTACAAATGCGGGCATAACTGCCCCAAAGACCATAATCAGCCCATGCAATGTAAGCATTTGATTGTAGAATTCAGGTTCAACAATTTGCATGCCAGGTTGAAAAAGCTCTGCTCTGATAACCATCGCCATGGCTCCGCCGATTAAGAACATCGCAAAACTAAACCATAAATATAATGTTCCTATATCTTTGTGATTTGTGGTGTACAACCATCTGGTCAATCCTTTGGCAGGACCATGATGATGATCATCATGATTGTGGGATTCTATTACTGCGCTCATATTACTTCCTTTTTTTTAAACTTTTGGTTTTTTGTATTCAACAATATCTTTGGGTACGACGATCTCACCATCACCATTTTCTGCATTGCCCCAAGCTTGTCTTGTATAAGTGATCACAGAAGCCATATCCACCTCAGAGAGCTGATTTGCAAATGATTGCATGGCTGCTCCCTGAACACCTTCCATTAAAATCTCAATATTTCCAGCCTTATCATTTAAAACAATGTCACTGCCAGCAAGATTTGGAAATATTCCTGTGATGCCTTGGCCATTAACTTGATGACATGCAACACAGTTTTTTAAATATACTCCCTCGCCCCTTTCAGTAAGCTCGGCTACACTCCAATCTTTTTCAGTTAGTTCCGCCATTCTGAAGGCAGCATCTTTTTTATCTTGAACCCATGCATCATATTCATCTTGAGGAACAACTTTAACAACCACTGGCATAAATCCATGGTTCTTTCCACATAGTTCTGTGCACTTGCCTCTGTATATTCCAGGCTCATCTACTATTGTCCAAGCGGTATTTATAAAGCCTGGTATTGCATCTTGCTTAATAGCAAAATCTGGCATCCACCAGGAGTGGATAACATCATTAGCTGTAATTAAAAATCTTATTTTTTTGCCTACTGGTATTACTACCGCCTCATCAACTTCCTCTAAATAGAATTCTCCTTTTGGAGTTTTGTTATATATTTCATCCCAATCAGTTGTGAGATTAGAGAAAAAATCTATATCATCTTCTAGGTATTTATACTGCCACTTCCATTGGTAACCAACTACCTGAATATTAATATCTCCCTCTGTATCATCGTAAATCTTTGTTAGAGTGTTTGATGCAGGTATTGCCATAAATACTAATATTAAGAAAGGAACCACCGTCCAAGCTAACTCAAGTTTAGTATTTTCGTGGAATGATGCAGGACTTGGGTTTTTTTTCTTAGTGAAGGCAAACATGGAATAAAACATAATGCCGAATACAACAAGACCTATGACTACACAAATCCAAAAAATTAGCATGTGTAAGTCAAAGACTTCTTTGCTGATTGCTGTTACCCCTTCAGTCATATTCAAGTCGCCCCAAGCAGCAAACGTGTTGCTTGAGAACAACGCTATTAACCCAGTAAGAAGTGTTTTATTTAGGCTGGTGGTAGCTTTTTTGAACATTGTAATCCTTTGCTTTCTATTTGAAGCTTTTAAAATAAATAATTAATATATGTAATTATAACTATAAATTATGTTTATTAGAAGCTTTTAGCATTAAAAAAGCTTGTAACAAACTGGTTTTTTGTGTCGCTATAATAGCTGTAAATGTTATGAAATTCTAGGATTTTTTGGGCCTAAAATCTTCGATATTAAAGACCTTTGGTTCAGTTGGTTTTGCATCATTTTTAGAGCCGTCTTGGGGTTTATGCTCCTTAAAATCACAGCTTAAACAATATATTGTTTGGTCATCAGGAGTTATTGCAATTTTGTCAATTTCTTTGCAACTTGGGCATACAGCGCCTGCAATAAATCTAATAAAGTCCTTACCCATTAAACAGCTCGCCTTTGGTGATATTAGTATCAGGTTTTATTCCTGTCCATATCTCAAATGATAAAGCAGCTTGGTGAATCAACATCCCAAAACCATCACTAATCTTTTTTCTTACGCTTGAATTACCTTGATGCCTTGCCCATTT
>Ga0315316_10003210_pt1 | contig 11830 bp, 5 predicted proteins | sample M160m3416metaG_FD_203702 | JGI IMG/M metagenome (GOLD analysis project Ga0315316, IMG submission 203702) | Ammonia-oxidizing marine archaeal communities from Monterey Bay, California, United States - M1 60m 3416 | ecosystem: Environmental > Aquatic > Marine > Intertidal zone | place: USA...
TAGTTCCAGGGTTTCCGGACGGAACTGCCAGATTCCTCCTGCATTCAGGCGGCGGACTCCCCAGGGAGTTTCGATGTGACTGTGGATGTAAATGGACTGATTCAGGTACAAGAAACCTGCGGGCCCCCAGCGAAGCGTGTGCAGAATATGATGAGTGTCCTCCGTACCAAATCCGGACAGAACAATCCGCTTGTGGTCTGCTTTCAGGTCGCCGTCGTGGTCAGAAAAATGCAGTAATTCTGTACTGTTAGCGACGTACGCTCCGCCATCGCCAGGGGCGATGCCCGTGGGAATCAACAGCCCCTCCGCGAAAACACTCGTCTGATCAGAGACCCCATCATGATCCTTGTCCTCAAGAACCAGGACACGGTCACGAGGTGATTCACCGGGCTTGATGTGGGGGTAGACCTCAGAACTGACAATCCACAGTCGGCCCGATTCATCAAAGTTCATCTGAATCGGTTTGGCGATGACCGGATCGGCCGCAAACAGATTTACTTCAAATCCGTCGGGCACGCGAAATGTCTTGCGTTCCAGCTCAGGGTCCGGCACCGGAATATTCTTCAGGTCTCGCTGACCAAACGCCGGCCCGGCGCAGAACAGGGCAAACAACAGAGTGAGCACGTGAATTGTGTCACGGAGATGGGAACTGATCATTGAAGTGCGACATAAAACAGGAACAAAGACGAAATAGAAACGCAGCGGTGCTCAAACCACGCCCGAACCCCGCGGGAGGATATGAACATTGCGCGCATGGCGGAAGTTGGACCGATGAATGGCAACATCGCCTTCAGCCGCGCCGCCACAGCATGATTTATACACAACTTCACTTCGTGCAGCGAAGCCGCGACAGCCCGACGGTTCTGAAACGACAATTATTCTTCCGGGCAAAGTATGCCCCGAGCGGTTTAGGAAGCACTTCGCCACCGAACTGCCAGGGCTGTTTGGTGCGTCCTCAGCGAAAACAGGACAACGTGCTGTCGTTGAGTCCCCGCAGACTCGGCATGGGCACATGCATATCATGGACCGGATATACGACTTCGGCAGCTTCAGTATCGATTTCATCGGCAGCTCCCGCGAATGTTCCCTGCCGCGCTGCCCCACCTGCAAACCACATATTCATAGCGTTAACGGTGTGGCCTCGTCACAGTGCGCTGACGGATATTTTCTGGAAATCAACGTGCCCTGCGTTTGACGTGTGTCCTGCGCCTGTATGGTTCCGGAAATCATGAGCCGCTGCCGATTGCTCTTTTGTGAACTGTTAACAACATGCAGTTTATGCAGCGAGATTTCCGCATCTTCTTCATGGTGAGTCGTTCAATGGCGTCAAACCGCTGGTCAGAGCATCGATGAAAGCCGTCCTGATTCAATCAGGATGGTCATTAGTAATGACAGCAGCACCAGCAGCAGCAGCACATGACGCGGCCAGCGAGCGCCGTTGGGACCTTCTTTCTGCGAGCACACCCCGACCGCACGAAACACCAGTGATGTTCCCAGAATAATGGTCACCATGTTCGTCAGGAACAATAGTAATGCACCCCCACCCCTGGCGAATTCGCCGTGAGACAATGCGATTCCCGACGTGGCAATAGGAGGGACCAGCGCTGCGGCAATCGCCACGCCAGGCAGAGCCGAAAATAGATTGTGCCGACCCATGGCATATGCCGCCGCTGCTCCGCTGGCCAGTGCGATCAACAGGTCATAGAACTGCGGCTGAGTTCGGCTTTCCATCTCGCCTGGAAATGGCGGCAACGGGGTCCCCTCGAACAGCAGCCTGCCTGTCTTTGCCGCCTCAGCCGATTCGTGCAGTGGGGCGAGCCATTCCAGCTTTGCACATGTCTGTACTGCTGCACCAAACAACAGTCCAATGACCAATGCCGTCGCGAAGCCTCGCACTGCCGTGCGAAATGCCACTCTTGTAAGATGTGCGTTGGCATGGGCGACGCCCAGACCAACGCCGGCGATTGGTGTCATCAGTGGAGCTACCAGCATTGCTCCGACGATTACGGCTCCCGAGTTCTCGGCCAGTCCCAGGCAGGCAATCAGCGTTGCCAGACTGATCAGAAATATGAAGTCAAAATCCCACTTCGAACTGTCCTGAACGCGAGACACCAGATCTACTCGTTCCCCGCGCGATAACTGTGGCACGATAGATCTGAGTCGTCGTGTGGCTCTGTTCTTCAGGCGACTGCTGAGTGACTCGCCACACTTTACGACTGCCACGGCAGGAATCGGTGCCCCCTCCTGCCCGCTACTCACCGGACTGGCCCGAAAAAAACGCCGCATGAGGCGTAGGTCACGCGTTCCCATCAGCAGTAAGTCAAATTCGTCGGGTTTCAATTCACGGACTGCTTCGGTAGTGCTTCCAGCCACAATAACCCGGCGACGAAACACTTCGCGCTGTCGGCGGCCGAGCAGGCGATTCAATGCGTTGTCCAGTTGTCGCTGGCCCACTGATTCTGCAACGTCGCCGATGTTGGGTTCGACATATACAGCAGTTGCAGTGCCGCCCCCGCCCAGGTGGTTCACCAACTGCGCCGCATATTCCAGCGCTGCTTCGTTGTCCGCTCCATCGGTGACAAACACACCCACACGTACATGCTGCTCCACACCGGTGGCATCGTCACGCATTAGAAAGGCATCGCACTCCGCCGCTGCCAGCAGTCGTGTCTGCCAATCCTCGTCGGCCGTCTGATCCTTTGATATTGCGGGCGCCGGTACGACAAGCAATGTGGGATTCAACTGGCTGACTCTGTCGATCAGGTCCGACGTCCAGTGTTCTCCAGTGAGTTGTTGCACGCGAATGGTAAGCTCGCCCGGTACAGCGACTGTCGCCTCAGGGCTGTTTTCCTCTGTTGCAGACGGATCGGCTGCAGATTCAGCGGGAACTGTAGTTGTGGCTAACGCCTGGATACTGAGCCGGGCCTGTATAATAAGCTCGGGATCGTCTGGTTGAGAATTTTCAGGAACATCAACAAGTCGCGTTTCTCCCTTTTTTCGCTGCAGTAGAAGCACTGTCAGTTTGGAAGCTCGTGAGGCAGCCAGATGCGCGGCCCACGGCAGCAGATTTCGTACTTCTTCCGGCTGGGACACAATCAAAACGGTCGTCAAAATGCTTCTCACATAATCGGGGATGGGAAACAGGGTTGTCTGCCGGTCGCAGGGTTCTGGTGACAACCCTTTGGCTAACTGTCGGGTTCTATCAATCCCGGCAGTGTCCCGATGTGCAGCGGTTTGACCGCCGTTACGGAAGATTCAGAGGACTGCAGAAATGAAATTAGCGCGGCCATTTCCTGTTTGCTGATCTTCTTTTCAAAGCCATCGGGCATCAGCGATCTTCCCGTTGCAACCAGTTCATCAATCGTACCACGAAGGATTGTCTCCGTCCTGTTTTCCTGTTGCTTCAGTGTGACGCTGGTGGCCGTCTGCCCCGTAATCATGCCGGAGTGAGACCGCCCGTTCGTGTCGACCAGAACGTACGTCTCGTAGCGGGGCAGCAGATAGCGATTGGGATCCAGAATATGAGACAGCAGTGTCTGTGGGTCGCGTGTCGCGGACGAAGCGAGATCAGGGCCGATCGCATGTCCTGTATTCCCAAGCCGATGGCAGGACGCACATTCGCGTTGGAAAACCTTCCGCCCCGCTTCAACGTCTTTCGACATGGCAAGCGCCGACTCATAATCGCGGACCACGTCGTTACGGGCCGACTTCTGCTGCGATCTGAACACGACGGCGGCCTGGCTGCGCACAAAATTGTCTCGATGTTCAATCAGCTGAGTTCGTTCCGCCGTGCCGATCATGGCGACACTCAGGAGCCCCTGTTCAATGGCGTCAAAGACGACGGGAATCCAGTTGGTTCTGGAAAGCAGAACGGCAAGAACGTTCTGTCGCACGACGGGGGACAGCGATTTCCAGCGTGCCATCAGCGACTCACCGACGACGGCATCGCCATAGCATGCAAGAGCTTCGACTGCCGCCAGCTGAACGGCTTCAGACTCTTTAACGGACAGCAATTTCACCAGCGTGTCATGGCTTCTGTCAAGAGGCCAGCAACTCAGAAAGTCGACGGCGGCCTTTCGTTGACTGTCAGGCAAAGCCGCATTTTCTGCGATCGATGTGGCTTTCGCGGCGGCAGTTCGCAGAAAGGCGGCTGTGTCGGAGGTACTTGAATCTCTGAAGCGGCCGCCTGTTGATCGCAGCGCCTTCCCCAGCACGGGAAGCAACTGACCCGCAAGTTGCTTTGTATCAGCCGGACAATTTGCCATCGCAGTCAGTGTCTCGTTCAACTGCCCCGGTCGGTTACGGCTCCCGATGACCGTAACCAGCTGAGTCAGGAACTGAACGCCGCCAGGCGACATTCCAAATGTCGGGTCCTGCAGTAATTGCGTGAACATCATACCTGCCGCCCGACTGGACGAACTCAGCACTGCTGCCCGCAGCCAGCGATCTCCACTGGTTTTGCCTGCCAGCTCCACCAGCATCTGTGCTGCGGCGGGAGCGTCGGTTTCTCCCAGAGAGAATGTTGCCTGGAAACGGAGACGGGCATCCTTTGACCGAGCAGCATGAATTACTCCGGCCAGCAGCTTCGGTGATGAATCGAAATGCGACTCCGCCAGTCGCACCGCATGTTCACGAACTCGAACATGGGGGTCGGCCATTGCGGACAGGAGGTCTGTTTCTGACAGAGCCTTAAGTCCCTGCAGCGACCACAGGGCATGTAGTTTTACCTGTGGGGTTCGGGCGTCGTGCACCAGACGGCGCAGAGGAGCAACCGCCGCGACATCCTGTCGCTCGTACAGCAGACGATGGGCTGTGTCTCGATACCAGCCGTGCGGACTTTGCAGGTGCTCGAGCAGTTGCGCCGTCGATGCTTCGCTCAGTGAAGGAGAACCCGGATAGCCGAATCCAGGTGGAGCAAGTCGGTAAATACGCCCGTGCTGTCGTCCGCTTCTGAAGTCTACAAACTTTGTGACGTCCAGGGGCACATGGATCGTCTCCAGTATTTCGCGACTCATGTCCAGTACGTACAGCGTCCCGTCAGGTGCGTTGATAAAGTTGACCGGACGGAACCAATTATCAGACGAACGAACGAATTCGGTACCTTCATCAGCACGTGCTGATGAAAATGTGACTCCATCTGCAGACAGTGTCCGGCGATGAATCAGATTGTTCTGAGCACCACCGATGAAAATGTTACCGTAATATTCCGACGGGTACGCCCCGCCGCGGTAGACGGTGACACCCGCTGCGGCGTCGATGACGTGATGACTGGCTCCGGCGGAGTTCGCTGACCGGGCTCCAAGTGCAATACGGCGACTGGAACGGATCATGCGCCAGCGTTCCAGTGGACTGATCCGCAGACACGGAACCGGACCGGACGTCAGATGCTCCAGAGCACTGGTGACGGGCAGATACGGGTTTCGTTCCAGGTACCTCTGCGGCAGTACGGCGTGCAGCAGAGGTCGTGACTCACTGCACAGGAAACGATTGCCCCAGTCGTCGAACGTATTTCCGAACTGAACGGTCCCGGTAATCGATTCCAGTCGGTCATTGGCGGGGTTGAAGCGAAAGTCCCGACCATTCACGGAGACTGGTTGTTCGTCGACCAGAGCAGAATCCTGGTACCGTACGCGACCTCCGTTGCCGGCTGTTGATCCATAGATTCGGTGATCCAGCCACCACGTCAGGTTGTTCAGCATCGCCTGCTGATTGCCCGTACCAAAACCGGTGTAGACCTTTCGTCGTACGTCGGCCGTATTGTCTCCATCGGTATCTTTCAGGTACCAGATGTCCGGGGCCGCCGCGACGTATACGCCTCCTTTCCATGGTGCAATCCCGCCGGCCCACAACAGGTGCTCGGCAAATATGTGGCTTTCGTCGAACGCACCGTCGCCGTCGATGTCCTTCAGCAGTCGCACTGTTCCAATGGGTTTTCGACCATCTGCCGGTTTGTAGGGGTAGTCACGCATTTCGCAGACGAACAGATTACCGTCCTCATCGAAACAGGCGGCAACTGGGTCGTTAACCAGCGGTTCCTGCGCAACAAGCTGCATTTCAAAGCCGCCCACGGTTTCAAATGAGCGTAGTGCATCCTCGATCGGTTTCGGGGGTAGTGGTTTCAGGAACGCCCTGAGTTCCGCATCTGTATGTTCACGCTTTCCAGGATCACCGATCATCGCCTGAGCGACACTGACATCAGACGGATGCCCTTTCGCCGACGCGCCTCCGTTTTCGCGGATGGACATGAGAATGTCGCGGGACTTCTCGAAATACGCGATTACTTTCGCCTGTTCGGCAAACTTGCGTTTCTTGTGGAAAGCGATCTGAGAATCGATGGCGGTGACCAGTACATCCAGTGACTCTCGTTCGTACGGCGCCTGATCATCAATATAGACGTACACCGGATTCGTGTGGGCTTCCGCGTCCGGTGTACCGTTTTTCGACAGAGAATAAGCACGGACAGCGATCCAGGTGGATTTGTTCAGTTCCAGCGACACGTCGAACTCCAGCCAGCTGCCCTGACCCTGACTCTCGGAGATGCTGAGTTCGTGAAGGACTCGACCATTCCCGACGAGTTGTATATTGGTCACCGGTGCGACATCCGATCGCACACGAACACGTACCTTGACAGTTTGTTCAGCAGCCCCGGAAACGGAGATTTTTTCTCCGGGACGTTTCCCCTCCACAGTGAACAGTATCAGCGGGCCATTCGTGAAGAAGCTGTGACCTGTGGCCATCTGCCGTGTCCAGTGTTCAAAGTCGGGAGGCTGGCGAGCGCGGACCGGAGTCCCGGATTCTTCTCCGCAGTACACATACGTCTTACAGTCTCCCAGTTTTCGGCATGCCGGATAGTCGCACGCTCCCATGGCAGGCACTCGGAATCCGGTGTTCAGCATGTGATACCAGTGAGTCAGGCCGATGCCGCGATAGACGCCGAACTGCAGCAATTCCACTCCGTCCACGTTGCCCTGCACAATATCGGCGTAAATTTCCTTCGCATAGCCGCCATGAGCATAGAAGGAAACGCCTCCGGCATCGCGAGCCAGTTGCCCGACGTGCCCGAAAGGAGGCCAGTTGTCGGCATCATTGGACCGGGCGTTCATCACCAATTCGTCCAGCAGATACAGATTCAGATGTCCATAACTGGAACTTCTGTATTCCTGCCCCGACTGAATGAAGTAGGTGCCCTGCGAACTGTTGGAACGCCGGCCAGTGCCTTTGATCTGGGGGGCGTCCATCTGCTTCATGAATCCGGAATACGGACCGGCTGGCTCGTTGTAGGCAAGGATAGAACCGTAGTGAATATCCTCAGCCTGCATCAGGCCCAGAATTCGCCGGTCGTCCGCGTCGTCCAGTCGCTGAATGTGAATATGAGCATCTCCCGACCAGTAACCATGCTGCTCCATTGGCACCGTTTTTGATAATTGCAGTGTCACGTCCTTTGCCTGCCCGACCTCAACACGGGTTGTGAGTGTCACCGGCTGATATTCGAACCCTTTCCAGACTTCAATGCGTACGGTCCCGGCCGGAACCTGTACGGACGCAGTGCCACTGGTGTAAAAGAAACGTCCGAGATACCGAACAGGCGCTTTTCCCTGACGGTTACCCCAGCCGGATCCTGGCCAGACACCTGTCAGACTGTGCAGTTTGAATTCGTTTTCTGTCGGTTGATAGTAATGCCCGTCCGGACCGACAACATTCACCCGACAATGAGTCGGACTGTCAGTATCACGGTCCAGGACAGTGATGTTGACTGTCGCGATATCATTTCCCTGTGCCACTTTGGGGACGCCGGCCTGTTCAAAACCCGGCGGCGAAAAGATCAGCTTCTCGTCATCGGGGCCGGCGGCTTTGAAGGTGTACTCGACAACTGCCTCGTGAGCATCCGAACCTGCACTGTCGTTACGGGTGTTACCCAGTTGCTTCTGAAACGCATGAAAACTTCTGCCGACTTCATCACTGCCCTGGACAGCACTCGTAGGCTGCGGGTGGTCTACTGAAAACACCTGCATGCGTTCAGGCGGCTCGATGTGAATTCGAGTCAGGTCCTCCGGCATTGCTTCGCGCCGTTTAGTTGTGAGTTTTTCGGGGGCGGAGAACTCATTCGGGTTCATACGCAAATGTTCCGCAAAGAATTCGTATACGGCCTTCCGTTTGCTCGGCCCGAAATCGTGATCTTCTTCCGGCAGGTGAACATTGACGACAGCATCCTTTGCTCCGGAGAGGGCATACATCTGCTGCATAAACGGAAAACCGACCGTCGGAAAGTCCTTCGTCGAATCTCCTCCCACTGAAATCAGAAGCTGTGTTTTTGGGGCACATGCGGCGGCCAGTTCAATCGCGTTGGTCTGGGTGACTCTCATAACGGGCAGTCCGCCCTCACACAGACATCCCTGATCCTCAGTCCATGGATAGATAATGACCGCCGGCGCCAACGCGGTGACTCGGTCGTCAATCAAGGCCAGGAACATTGTCTGAGTTCCGCCGCCAGAAGCGCCCGTTACACCAACACGACTGCTGTCAACGCGCGGCAGCGAAGTCAGAAAATCGACGGCCCGCAGACTGTTCCACGTCTGCAGTGCCAGAACCAGTGGATCATCATGAGTCGCCTGTTTTGAATCCTGGTACCCCACCATGCTGTACGAAAAAACCGTAGCTCCCATGCGGGCCATGTGTGCACACCGAATCTGTTGACTCTCACGAAAACGCCCCAGCGGGCGAAAGTGACCGTGAGGACACAGAATGACAGGTCCCAGATCCTTGCGTCCGACGGGCCGATACAAATTGCCGGTACAATAGAATCCAGGAAACGTTTCCAGCGCCACGTTCTCAACGGAGTAGTCTTTGTACGTCCGCAGCTCATTGATGATCGCAGGCACAGGAGGACGTGCCACCAGCGGCGATATCTTCGCCGCCTTCAGGAATTTACCACGCAGCACCGCCTGACGCTGCAACCATGATTCCGGAGTGCTGTACCTGGTCCTCGAATCATCAAGTTGACGGAGTGCCGTTTGGCGGTCCGCAGAAACAGTCCCTGAGCCGGCGAACAGAAAAATGGTGATGAAGATCGGAATACGTCGTGCGTCATCGTATGCGAACATGTCTGGCTGACTCCACGGGACTGTTGGTGGGCGTCCGCCATTCTACGCGGACGCGGATTTTCGTTCACGTCAGTCAATCAACGGGTTGCAACTTCAGCTGTAAAAGATTGTAGCCTGCGTCTGATCCTGAAAGACCAGTGTTATTCAGGAATGACGGACTCCAGCCGTTCGGCTCGGATTTCCTGCCCGCGTTGTTTGAGGGTCAGTGCGGTATTTTTCCGTTGTCGTCCGGGACGAATGTAATCTCTGCCTTGACCTGCCGGTTAAAAGAATGCCGTCCGCGACCTTGGCTGAATTTCAGTTGCCCCTGGCCTGTCGCCTGGATCGTCAGCATGTCGCCCATTCGCTTAATCTTCAGGATGAATTCAGGACGAATCCGGTACTGGCCTTCGTGCGCGTCGAAGATCTGCGGATCGATGTCGGTCACTTTCTGCCAGGTTCTGTCCGAATTCATCAAACAGTGTGACGCACGTTCTCAATTTCTCCCCTGCCGTAATTCCCGCCGAAAGATTCGTAACAGGCCGCGGACATAGCAACGCCGGCCTTGTTTCTGACAAGTGCCAGCAGTTCAGGGGATTCCTTCGATCTATATGATCGATTCTGCTGCCCAGCTGATAGCGCACGGTGCCGTGAAACAGTCGGGCAACCCGTTCCCGTTTTTCGGATGGAACGCAGCATTCGTATTTTCGATCGGAGTTAAAGAGCCAGGCTCCCTGTCAATGCGGCCCCGTTGCGGCGGGGAAAACCTGAGCTTCTTCGGACGAATCGTGGATCACAACAATAACCGCAGACGCCGCCAGCAGAGCGGTTGCCCCGGAACTTGCATCGTGGACAATCTGGTTGGTGCATGCATTCGGATTGTTCCGGACGTTTCGCTCACGCGCAGCAGCAGCAGAAGAAGAAGGATAGTCACGTGTCCGGTCGGGCGGCCGCCGGACGTTCGTACACGTTGCCGGCACGTACGGACAACACTCGACTTTGCGAAGAGTCGCGATACCCGCCGTTGACGGTTTCACGTCAGTCAGCGGACGCGTGACTCATCGTTTTCAGAATTGTGGATATTCAGACTCGTTGCCGCGCCAGACTGTCGTGTTGCGGCAGTTGTTGATTCCCAGTCACTCGTCAGGGGCGAACGGTGAGTTCCGTCCCGTCAGGCAGCCATCAGAGTGTCGACTCGGCACATGGAGTGCTGATCGATGCCGCTCTGCTTGAACAGTTCAACGCACCCGGCCACAAATCTCTTGTGCAGTGTTTCGTTTTTCCGGTGCTGTCTCTGATGTCCATCCTGCAGTTACAAAGCGACACGACGATCGGTAAGCTCGGCGTTGCCGGCTGTGTGCCGCTGTATCTGATCGCTGCCGCCTCGTTCCACGGCACCAGCTTCTTCAATCAAGAGTTTTCCTTCTCCAGCTTCTTCAGACGTTTTGCCTGATCTGTCGGGATCCCGCCGTAGTCTTTCCGTCAGCGGTAATACGTGTTATCCGTGACCCCGGTCTGCCGACACGCCGTCGCAATGTCCTTGCCCTGTGAAAGCAGGACTTCCGCTTCCCGGAGCTTCTGAATAATCTCTTCTGTCCTGAATCGTTTACATGGCATTTGTCGCGACCAAAATCTGAGTTTACCACGCCCAGGCTGGTCGCGGTTAATGGGGGCAGGTTACTGCCGCGAGCCAGAATCGGCTACGACAGCAGGGAAGCCGCTCGAAGAACAGACCGCTGTCGAAGCGTGTGCCCGGGTGGCGGTGTTGCCTGCACTATTGCTGTGACAGGGCTGCAATCACACCGGCAACGCTTAGTCCCAGAATCACCGTGAACAGAATCTTCCAGAGGCTGTAGGGACGTTCGCCCTGAACTTCGCCGGTGGCTGCGTTGACGAACACCTGATACGTCTTGTCACTGTACTTGTACGCCAGCAACCAGACCGGCAGAAGCAGGTGCTTGTAAGTGATGGCTTCATAGCGACTCTTGATCGACTGGACTCGCTGAGTGTCTCCACCGATACGTTGTCGTACGTCTGACTGAAGACATTCGTCGATTCGCGACTTTGCTTCCTGAAAACAGTCGTCCAGTTCAATGTCATAAGTTCGAGCCAGGTGTCCGGCCAGCATTTGCTGGTTGAATGAAACAACTTTAGCCAGCGGCCATGGCTCCAAAGCCAGCATGAACTTGCGATTCAGGCCCGTATTGGCCAGAACAACCACGTCGTCAAAGAAACGTTGAAACCGCCCGCTGGCTGGATACCAGCGCGTTCTCATTTCCCGCCGCTTGTTCTTACCAGACCCGACGTTAACCCAGTAATGTTCGCCGCGCTGTCCGGTGTAGGCGGTAAATGTCATCGAATCCACGGTGAAGTATGACAGGTAGACACCATTGAATTTGCCTTCTGCTCCCTGTTTTCGAAAACTGTTGGGCGCAAACCAACGCGAATCGACCCACTGTTTCAGGTTCTTGTTTGCCTGTCCCCGGTCGATCTGAAACGGAAGTACGCCATCAACGGGAATGCGGTTGTCTTCGCATTTATGTGCATTTTCCAGCTGTACGGGCGAGCCGCAGTAGGGGCAGTGAGTGCTGGTCAGAGTGCCGATGAATTCGACATTGCCGCCGCAGGAATCGCAACGGAGTTCGTTCCGGCTGGTGCTGCCGCTGACATGTTCTTCATCGCCGGTCTCGGCTTTCTTCTGTGCGGCCAGCTCACGCCAATGCCGAATCTTGTCCAGCATGGAATGGAAA
>Ga0315316_10003212_pt1 | contig 11826 bp, 9 predicted proteins | sample M160m3416metaG_FD_203702 | JGI IMG/M metagenome (GOLD analysis project Ga0315316, IMG submission 203702) | Ammonia-oxidizing marine archaeal communities from Monterey Bay, California, United States - M1 60m 3416 | ecosystem: Environmental > Aquatic > Marine > Intertidal zone | place: USA...
TTGACCACCATAACAGACCACTCTATTTACCCCAACCTGTGCGATTCTAAGGGCGCATTTGGCGCAAGGCTCCCCATTCACATAAAGTGTGCTACCCTCGCAAGAAACGCCTTGGCGGGCGCAATTAAGGATAGCATTTTCTTCTGCATGGACGCAACCTATATCAGTTTCCTTACCACTTGGGATATTCTGCGAATCTCGCAAGCAAATATCACCACCGCATAGGTCGCCGCATTGTCCTCGGATATTTCCGTTGTAACCCAATGAAATTATTTGGTTGTCTGCATCAACGAGAACCGCTGCAAAACTTTTCCGAGGGCATTTGGAGAAACCGTCTGCAAAGTGGATAGTGGATTCTAACCACACCAAATCTTTACTGTTGGCTTCAAACCCCATGACTTCTCCCCTCACTCGGTAGTCAAAGTGACGGTATCTTCGTTAATCTTCCGCTTCCGCTTAACATCTTCAACGGGGACTTCATACCAGCCATCTCCTTGGCCAAAGTTAAAAGATTCGTATTGATATTTGGCGGTGCCGCTCTTGACCTTCCATTTAGCATCACCCACAAAAGGAAGTTGGACTCTATATCCGGTATCAGTTTCGGTTACGGGAAGTATAGGCTCCCAAGACAAACTTCCGGGCCGCCACAACATTTTGGCAACTTCTCCTAACTTTTCAGCCCTTGGCTCAAATGGAAGACGGCTCAAACCGACAAGTTTGAGGTTTTCTTCGGAACAAAGTTCCCTGTATCGCTGCAAATACGGCTGCTGCATCACATATTCTCGGTGAACAAGGCCCACACTTGGGTGTTCTTCTGCCAAAGCCCACTCCGTATCTCCAAAGTTTGGCATAATGTTATTCACAATGATGTTACCTACCGGTATTTCCATCTTTTTGAGGAATTGAATGGTGCGAAAGCACTCTTGGAACCCTGCTTCGCTGGCAATTGATACGAGATTTATATTGACGAACTTTGGATTCCTCAAAATGAGGGTCAAACGCTCAACTTTAGCGCAAATGTCTTCCAAATGTGCAATCAATTTCGGAGTATCGCCTTTTTTGAGCATGAATGACTTAAGATTATCAATTTTGGCCTTCATCCGAAGGATTCGGAGTAAAAATGTGCGAATTGCGGCTGGTGCATTAAGAGCCTTCAAAGTGTGACCGGTAGGTGCAGTATCAAAGACGATTATATCGTAATCGCATGACTGAACTAATTTTAGTATCTCATCAAGGGCAAAAAACTCATCCATTCCGGGAAATGAAGTCATGTCTGTAAAGATTTCCGAATCAAATCCGGGAATCTGCTTGGCAAACATGGCTTCCATGCCCTTTTTCATCTCATCGGCGAAAAGATGTGCATTCGCCTCGGCATTGATATTCTTCGCCCAAAGATTATCGCTAATTTGGACTAATGTTCCATTGCCAATGTTCACTCCGAGGGTATCGTCTGTGCTGTGAGCGGGGTCGGAAGACACCAAAATGGTCTTCAGTCCCTCTTGTGCGTGGTGAATTGCAGTAGCGGCTGATATGGTGGATTTACCTACTCCGCCCTTTCCGGTGAATAACATCAAGGAGGCCATCACTTCACTTAGGTGGGATTAACTACTTCAAGGTTCTTTGGCCTAAACCCATTCTGTGACGAACCCAATATCATACCTTCCCTTACGGTCCAAGGAAACCACAGGTTTGCTCCATCTTCCGATGACGGTTATATTGAAACTTCTTTCGGTGTTACCAAAAGTGAGGCCACTATTCAAGTGTTCTTGAAACTCGCGGCTGGGCGCAACTGCAATCACTATTTCTCGGGCGAAATCTATGGAATTATCGTCCATAAAATCAATTCGGAGTCCCTTGTGGGGGATTTCTCCTGAATAGGCTATGTGGCCGTTAATGATAACGACCATATTGAGGTCGGGCAAGTAAGAAAAGTTTTGGAAGGGAGCCAAAACTAACTCTTGCATTTCAACCCCTGCTGGAATGGTGATGCTATTAAATGTGGCAACCGCAGGGGATACGGGCGTTTTTACATCTTGACGGTATTCATCATAAGTTTCCTTTTCATCCATCACTACTATACTATGAATGTTCAACTACTTAATACCCTAACATCGGTGCATCTTTTACACTTGAATGTCGGAAAAGGCGGAAAACAGGCTGAAATTACCGTTTTCCGGAACTCAAAGGACCCATGCTGGCTTGGTGGGCCAATTTATAAGTGCAAGTTCAGGAGTAGCATAATCTTGAGGAAGATTTAGCATATCTGTGCGCCATGCAAGGAAGGCCCCTTCGTCCTGTAATTTAGCCGAATTAGCATCCAACAAATACCAATCAGTCGTGTCCAAATAACTTTGTCTAATGGTGCGGATTCTATTCCATTGTGAAATCTCATCAGTTTCCTCGGTGCGTTCGTAATCACCATCTTCATTGGGTGCATACGACCCGTATAGGCAACCCGCCGTGGGGTCGGCTTGCATTATGGTCAATAAATTGTCGGCGGCTGCAACACTCATACTCTATCTTGTGCTTCGCTACTACTTAATCCTCACTAATGTATTCCTCATCGGGGTCCCCGCCTTCATCGGGAGCCTTCTTGGGTCCATCTCCGGTATCCATGAAAGTTCCGGCTGGTTTAGCGGGGTCTTCTGCTATCTGTTCGCCGGGTTCTGTAAGGCCGCTTGGTGTAGTATCAAAGCCCGCGCGATAATCTCGCTCAACCATGGCTTCAATTGAGTCCGGAGGCACTTCTTTGAGAGCACCTTCGGAATTGTTGAACCTTTGTTGTGCAGCGATTCCTTTTGGCACGAAATCATAAACTTGTGTATCTAATTGGTCAGGGGTCATCAAATCTCCAACTTCACGCTTGTAAGCCGATATTTGACTACGCCTCTTACGGAGCCTTCCGCTGCGCTCCTTGGCCTTGAGCATATCTGTGTATTGTTTGCCCTGCTCCTCCATCCATTGCTCTATTTCTTCTCCCTTAGCCTTGAGGTCGCCATCTTGGAGAACTCTTGCCTTGAACCACTCCACATTTTCAACGGTGACTCTCATTCCCCAATCCCGCAATTGCATAGCGATAACGGCATCCACTCCATCATACAGCATATAATCAATCCATACGCGGGCTTCGCGTCCGGTAGTCCCATCAATGCGAACGGCGTAATAATTAGAGTCGGTAGCGTAAGAGAATGTTTCCTGACTTCCTGTGGGTCCCCATGTGTAAGTTGAAAAGGTGGTAGGAGTGCTACTGCGAATCCCTACCTTCCCTGTGGCTTCGGTCTGCACTAATCCCCAAACAATAAGGCCGTCCAGCGAGTTACTCATGGTAATGGGGAAGTAAGTGGCCGCATCAAAGGCTGCGGGTGGCTTAAAGTTATCGGTTTGGTCAAGAAAGTCATCCCAAGTAGCATTCGCTGAAACGACAGACCAACCATAGGTAGGGTCGGTGGTAGTAAGTAACCATTGGTCACGGTCATTGTCCCACCTACAACTGATAACATTTCGGTCTGTGGCCGTCCCACTCACAATCGTGGTATCAATAGTTGGCCCTGCGCCAATGATAATACCTTCCTGTGTAATTTGGAGTGCTGGAAATACCCCACTAACTGAAGGGGTGTTAAAGTTGGAGTCATAAAGGGTTAAGTAGGGTCCCAAGGGTTCGTTACCTCCAAAACCAAAACCCGACCTTGAGGGAATACCTGCGTCCGGTGGGACTTGCACACCTGAGTTAGCAGGGGATGGGAATGTGGGAAATCGCCAATAATTCCCAATATACCCTACATACTCGCCCGTGTCTAAATCAACTATGCTAAACTGTCCGGGAATGGGCTTGCCATCCGGTCCGACAGTATTCTTGGAGATGTCTTCTTCTCCAACTGTAAATGTCCGATATTGAATGGCTGTGGAAGAAACTTCAGTCGGAATCTTCTGCTGGCCTTGCACATAGGTGGTTCCGCTCATTCCGTATGAAACTGCCGTATTGGTTCCATGAGCATAGAAGTCATAAGGGCGAAGACTGAAGAAAGCCGTTTCTCTATTACCTGCGGGTTCGTCAAGAAAATTATTGATAGCAAAAACCGCAAGGTTGGATACTTCGTTGGTGGCCGGGATTTCTCCCCTAATAGATTCTGAAGGTGGCAATATATCAACAGCAACGGCTCCTGAAAAGAAGGGAACTGCTCTTGTGGGTGTAGTATCAAACATCGTAAATCCTAAATCAGCAGAACCCGTAACTACACTATTGGGTGCTCTATATGCGGGAAGGCCAAGAAAATAAGGCCCGAGGTAATCGTAGGGAACATCCCCAGCGGCCATATCATAAGGGACTTGGGGGTGCATCCATTGATACAGAATGAATGGGAATGAATCAGTTACGGTTCCGGTGGGGTCTGTGGTGTCCCACACATAAGTTTCTCCGGCAAATAGATTATGAACTCCTCTAACTATGGTGGCAGTAGCCTCCACATAGAACTCCGAAAAGTCATTGAATCCTAAAAACTTAGAAGGCGCATAACCATTGGAAAAGGCCCTCTCATCATTTCCGGTAATCCCTCCGCTGGGATTGGTGCCGTCCGGCAGCATCCCCGCCAAATAATCATCGGGAGTATAGGCACCCACCGCGGTAGTCATGTTTCCAACGATAGCAATTTCGTCAATATCACGAACATTGCCGAATCCTCCATAGACCACATTCGTTCCTCCGGTGTTTAAGTTAGATTGAGCCAAGGCTCCTTGCCAACAACTTTCAATGGAAGTATCACGGTCCCATGTGTATTGGATAGTCCCTTGGCGTGTATCTTCGGGGTCAAACGCACTCACTTCAAAACGAAGGTAAGCATAGTAGGGTTTTGATTCCATCCCATCCAAAGTATTCAACGAAGCATTGTAACCTAAGTCATTGCGTATATTGTGATAACCACAAACTTGGATGGTGAGGTCGGATTGAATCGGGGTTTCATTGTTGATACTCACCGATTCGGAGGATTTCATCGGAATGACCCCATATAGCCCTTGGGCGGAATCATCTAATGGAGCGAATACTGCGGGACCTGCCGCGCCGGAGGCAAGGGAACCAATGAACGGCATCCGCATAGGAATGAAAGAGTAGGAATCCACATCCGGAACAATCTTTGGAGGGCCTAATTCCACGCTGGTGCTTGGATTGATAGGCCGAGTTGGATTTCTCCTATTGAACATGGAGTGTCCCCGACATATCAACAAGAACCCATCCCATGCGTCAAAATAGAAGGGTCCGAGGTCAGGGCCAACGGGTTCATCTTTGTAAATCTGAGTGCGACAGGAGTAGGAACCCACAATCATGTAGTAACCGTTGTGGTAATACCCATCCCGAATGATAAACTCACCGGTGGGTGCTAAGTTTTGCCAACGATTGAGAAGATAATCGGGAGTCGGGGAGGCGGCGGGAGTAATGGCTTGCCCTTGAAAGAAGGTGAGGTTATCCACCGAGAGCCACGAAATAAGATTAGACCACCAACCATATTCGGAAGAATCTAATTTATACGACAAACTCATGATAACACCTCAATATGGTCCTGTGAAAAGCGTCCCCATCCATGTGGTCTGTGGGGAAAGAGGAAACAAATCAATGGTTCTCACCATAGCATTGGCGAGAAAATAAGTGAAGTCCCAATCTGTGTCGGGTGGGATTTCAATATGCCAAGCCCCTACGAAGACAGGGCTGGATTCAATAGTGACGGGGTATGGTTGTGCATCTCCGCTGACTCCCACTCCGGTTCGTCCATCCGGTTGTTCAAAGAAACCGCTTGTGCCAAGCGTAAAGTTCACATATCCGCCGGGAACCCAATCCGCACCCACGCCATAAATGCCGGGTGTGGAACCAAAATAATGAATCACCATAAACTCATCAGAAGATGTCCTTTGACGATTCTTGAGGGTAGCATCTCCGATTCCTGAGAAGAAAACTGATTGCGGCCGCTCCAAGTCTGCGAGTCGCTTAGGAGGGAGATTACCGAGGTCTGCAACCGCCCACTCATAACCCTGACGGCGCATAGACATGGTAGTAGGTAGTCCCTCCGTGATACTTGAAGGTTCGCACTATTTCTTGCCCGGTTTGCTATGAAGTCCGGTGGCCCCCATCAATCTATCATGAACTGCTTTCATCACCTTATCTTGATTGAGAGCCTTCTTCACACTCTTAGCATCTTTCTCGGTAATCAAGTCCACCCATGAAGGTTTATCGGCGGCCTGTGCAACCGGAGGCTTTGGTAACTCTTTGGGGTCATGCTTGCGAGGATTCCCAAACGGGTTCTTAGACTTCATACACTATATTCATAATCGGTTCTGCTACTTGAGGGTTCGCTTTTGCCTTTTTCCAACTACAATGGCTTCAAGACCTTCAGGATTGACTTTTGATAGCGGCGGTAAGAGCAGTTATTTTGGCTAACTTCTCCTCGGCACAGAAATTACACCAACCAATATAGAGGCTTGGGGATTGCCAACTGTTGTGATTATTGAAGGCTTCAAGTTTGGTGGCCACTTGTTGGCGGTCTATTCCACAGGAGGAACAGACGACACCCTCACGCCAAATATAAGGGTCCAAATCCTCGGTAGCGTAGGTTCCGGGTTCTAAGAGATATTCACACCATAGACTCAACAAAACATCTCGCTGTTCCAAGATTTCTTGAGGCACCCAATCTGCGCTGCGGTTGGGGTGGCGTTTCATCTCGTGGTGTATGTCGGTCATAAACTGCTTCCAATAATTGTCGTTGGTGAGATTGTCTAACTTCTCGGCATGGGCCTCGTAAAAGGCCAAACGGCCTGTCTTGGCCCCACAAACGAACTCCGGCTCAAGTAGCCCCCAATTAGAAAACATAATCTGCCTCGCAGGTGCCATACACTACTCCCTAATAAACTTTGGGGTCACTTATTGAGGTTATTCCGTCCCTTCTCATCTTCTTTCATCCACGGGTTGTAGTCTTCCCATCCCTTACCCCAAGGGTCTTTACCCTTCTTCGGTTCGTGTTTCTTGTAGGGGTTGGGATTGTTGAAATGGTCATATTCCTCTTGCTCTTTATCGGGGACTTCTAATTCTTCTTCAATAACTTCTATTTCGGGTTCAAGGAACTCCGGCGGAATATCCCAATTAGCAAATGGGATGAAATCTATTTGATTGAAAGGTTTGTTGAATCCAATGATAACGGCTTGCTCAAAATCTCCGAGAGATGATGAGGTTTCGCCGCCTCCATCCGGAGCGGCCTCTCGCAACAAATCTTTCATATCCCATTGCTTACTCATCTTATTATCGCTATTCAAATCGTTAATGTTCTCTATCAAAGACGAGTTGAAGTCGTTTATGGCCATCAAATCACTACGAAGAACAGACTTGTCGCTCTTGCCATCAAAAAAGACGACCTCAAAGAAGGCCCAATCCTCGGGGTCATCTTTGAGGACTACCCAATAAGGGCGGTCCAAATCAACCTTAGTCTTGCCATCGTTCAATTCCCTGATAATGATGCCATCAATACCAATCCGTATGTTCTGTGTATGGTTCCCCATTCTCACTTCGGGAATTAACGACAAGAGTTTAGCATCGGCCTTCCTCCATGTCTTAGGCCACGCCATAGAGTCTGTTTAGTCTTACGACTACTTCAAACTTGGCGTAAGTAGGTTCCGCTGGACTACGCTTAATTCTCGTTGAAGTCGGGAATACCATCCCCGTCATCGTCTTCATCAATGTGGTCCGGTATGCCGTCATTGTCGTGGTCAAACTGACCGGTCAAAGAGTTTCCATCGTTGTTCTCCCACCAATCGCTGAGTCCGTCATTGTCGTCATCTCCGTCTGTCGCATCCCATGTGCCGTCATTGTCGTGGTCATAACGATAACTACTCCACATACCGCCGTTTTCGTCCACATCTAAGATGTTGTCGTTATCGTCATCGGGGTCTATGCCATCGTTAAGTCCGTCATTGTCGTGGTCCCGGCTCGCATCGGAGCCGTTCTCATACAAGTCGTTGTAGTTGTCTATACCGTCATTGTCTATGTCCCAATCAAAGCGGTCCTCTATACCATCGTTGTCGTGGTCGTAAATGTCCGTGTTGGAGTTACCATCATTGACTTCCTCGCGGTCATCTAAGCCATCCCCGTCATCATCATTGTCGTCATTGTCGTCAATGCCGTCATTATCATGGTCCATTGGGTTTTCATCTATGTTGTCGGGAATGCCATCGTTGTCGTCATCGTTGTCTATGTCGTCGGGTATTCCATCCCCGTCATTGTCGTTCTCGCCATTCAAGTCTTGCTGGTCCAACTGCTGACTTTGTTGCTGGTCACTTTGAGAGCCTTGTTGCCCTTGCTGACCATTCTGTGTTTGACCTTGCTGTTGTTGATTTTGACCGTTTTGGTTGTTGCCGTTTTGGTCCTGTTGGCCCGTGTCCTGTTGGCCTCCTTGCTCTCCGCCGTTCTGTTGCTGACCTTGGCCGTTGTCCTGTTGCTGACCTTGCTCACCTTGCTCACCGGATTGACTGTCGCCCTCGCTTGACTGTTGGCCTTGGTCACCCTGTTGGCCTTGCTGACCTTGCTGACCATCTTGACCTTCGCCTTGGCCATTACCTTGATTTTGTCCTTGACCTTGACCTTGACCTTGACCTTGGCCTTGTCCTTGACCTTGGCCCTGTCCCTGTCCTTGTCCTTGGCCTTGACCCTGACCCTGACCCTGACCCTGACCTTGGCCTTGGCCTTGTCCTTGGCCCTGTCCTTGGCCCTGTCCTTGTCCTTGACCTTGACCTTGGCCTTGACCTTGGCCTTGACCCTGACCTTCACCGTTTTCTCCTTCGCCGCCACCTTCGGTGCCGCCATCTCCGGTTCCATCTTCGTTCCCTTCAAAATCAGGGTCGTAAGCATCGGGTATTCCATCCCCGTCTGAATCCGACATTGACCCATCATTAGGGTCATTAGGGAAGGCATCTTGACTATCGTTGATTCCGTCCCCGTCCGTATCCGCTGAATTAGGGTTAGTTCCCGCCGCATATTCTTGAGCATTAGTTAGTCCATCCCCGTCCGGGTCTGCATTACCATCTGATGCGCTATTCGGATTAAGACCATAGCCTACTTCCCAACCATCGGGAAGGCCGTCGTTATCCGTATCGGCATTATTCATATCTGTTCCGGCAGCCTGTTCCTCGGCGTTGGTTAAACCATCACCGTCCCAATCTGCCCCACCATCTGAGGGGTCTAATGGGTCGGACCCATCAGCCATTACGCCTGTTACGCCCGCGCTCATGGCAAGCATAAAGGCCATCAAAATGGTCGTTATCGTTCTTTTAAGTTTTGAGTTGTTATTTTTCTCCATATCTTTTCACATTCGTGTATTTCGTTCATAGGGAACCCGCTGTTCCCTCTATTACATACATAGTATGTAGCAACTACTTAATGGTTGGCAATATCAAAAATTACCGAAAATATCAATAATTGGGTTCCCAATTATCATATCTGCTGTCTTCAAGACCCTCTAAGTAGGCGTAGTGGGCTTCATAGATAGCATCCTCGGAGATGTAATTATCTTCCATCATGGCATCCACGGTATCATTAGTTTCACTCAAAATGAAGGCTGCCTTATCTTTGGAATCCTTGTAATCGTTAATCGTCCAACCGGAAAAGACATGGTTTAATCTAATAAGTTGTTCGGGTGTAAGCATCTGAACGAAATCTTCTGCCTCCTGTCGGGTATCATCCATAATCATATCTTCACTCATTTCAGCCCAATTACTATCGCTTCCGGCCTCACTTACTGCTTGTTCGGTCCATTCTATAAGGCTTCGGGTCATGGGTTTGGTGAACGCCTCATATTCGGCTTCATCCATGACCATACTACGGAGTAATTCTTTGTTCCACTTCTTGGCTCCCTCTTGTGTGAGTGAAACACGCTTCCATCCCTTTCCCTCAATCTTTTCATAAGTTAGGTTTGGGTCGGTGACTAATCTCATGCTGGCACTCCCACCATTACCAAGGCTAATTGTATTCCACTTGTCGGGAAGCATTACAATGTCGTCTTCGGAATGTATCTTTTGGCCCCAAACCCACAAAGGTTCCAAGAATAAGATTGTCTTCTCATCGTTATTGGTGTTCAAAACACGAATCTTAGCAACTGCGGGTGGATAATTACTCCAAGGCTGCACGACAACGGCGTTACTCATAACTATTGGTGTGTGGCCCTTCTATTTGAAGTTTGCCATTACTTCTTCTTCTTTTTGCCAGCCTTTCGGTCCACAGGAACCGTTACGCCTTTTCCGCCACGGAACTTACGCTTATTGAGTCTTGCTCTCTTGTTGAGTGTTTCCTTCTTTTGACCCTTTGCGGTCATTCCGGCTGCACCGGATTGTGGAAGACATCGTGGGAATGACTTACGGAACTCCTCGGGGGACATATCCTTAGTGTAAGCACGGCCACAGTCGCCATGAGTTACATGAGTTTTCTTGTCGGAGAAGTCCACGGCCTTACCTGAGTCACCTTTTCTCTCATACTTGCCCTCATAGTAGTTACCAAGGCTATTCTTTCCAAGGTTCTTCTTCTTTGCGGCTGGGTGTGCGGTCTTGCTTGCTCCCTTCCACTTACCACCTGCGTCATTGTATAGTTGCACAGCGTATGCGCTGGCGTGAGGTGATGGCCATACTCGGTATTCCTTAGAAGCCCTTTGCTTTGACTTCTGCCAAAGTGCCTTATCTTGCGGGCAAGCCCTGTCCGACTTAGCGCAAGGGTCATTTTCTGTTCCTTGTGTTGCGGCACGACCACGCTGACGAGCGGAAGGGTTCTTAGACTTCTTGCGAGCAAGTTTTCCTTCAGCACCCATCGTTCCCATAACAGTTCCCATAGTAGCATCCAATGGATTGTCGGTGGAAGATTCAACGAGTTCTGCAACCGCAGACTCGGGTAGTGCGATACCACCATAACTTACAGGAGTTCCGGCTCCGGAGCCACCTGCTGAACCTGCGTATTGTGTTAGTCCCATGTTCCAATCTTTGCCGCCATCCATTTCAGCGTCCATTGCATCCACACGAGAGTAGGCACGGGAGTCATCAAACTTTTCAGTTCCCTTGGATTCATCCCTTCGGTCCTTGAATGATTGCTTCATTCCGGATTCTTTGTGGGACATTCCCAATGATTCATCTAACTCATCATCGTAACCTTGACCCTTGTGGTGTTCCGAACCTTTGGTTTCGGCCCACATATCATCCATCTCATCATAATGTTTCTTACAGAAGAACTCGTTAATTTCTCCAAGGTGCATCTTTTCGTATGGGTCTTCACCCACTTCGTATTCCATCAAAATATCCTGAAGATTGACTGTGGCGGGTGCGGTGCATGGCTCATCGGTATCTCTATCTTCAACTCCACATATCCTACCCCATCCTTCTGCGTCCATAGTGGCTACATCGTCATACTTGCGCCCCATGCGTGAGTGCCTCTTATCCATAGCGGCTGCCTCATCTCGGCGGTCCTTGAAAGATTGTGAATGTCGTCCACGATGGCGCATACCGAGTGACTCATCCATTTCGTCATCGTAGCCTTGACCCTTATGGTGTTCGGCTCCACAGGTGCAACCTTCTCCGTGATATTCGGCCACATGATTTTGAGCGGCTTCACACATTCCTTTTCGCATAAATTCTGCATCCATAGCGGCTACATCATCATACTTGCGACCCATGCGTGAGTGCCTCTTATCCATAGCGGCTGCCTCATCTCGGCGGTCTTTGAGTGATTGTTCGTGTGCGCCTTGGTGACGCTCTCCGATTGACTCATCCTGTTGGTCATCGTAGCCTTGGTCGTAAGGTGCATTAGGTTCTCCCAAT
>Ga0315316_10003214_pt1 | contig 11821 bp, 11 predicted proteins | sample M160m3416metaG_FD_203702 | JGI IMG/M metagenome (GOLD analysis project Ga0315316, IMG submission 203702) | Ammonia-oxidizing marine archaeal communities from Monterey Bay, California, United States - M1 60m 3416 | ecosystem: Environmental > Aquatic > Marine > Intertidal zone | place: USA...
AGCGCTGCCATGACGTATCCCAAACAAGACTTTGTTTTGTAATTTGAAAGAAAGTTTTTATGAAGCTTAATGTCTGAATAAATATCAACCTCTAAACCTTTTGCGTTTAACTCAAAATAATTGGAATTATAATTTTCTACTTCGATATAAAAATTACTATCATTTGATTTGGGGAGATAAGTACCTCCAACCTCTCGATCAATAGACAAACGACATTTTCCACCTTTCGAAATCGAAGATTTAATAAGTAATTCCTCAATCCTTTCTTCAAAAAAATCCTTATTGTAGAAAGCTGGGGTTTTAATTCCTAAAACAGAAGCGCCCTTAAGAAGTCTTGATATATGATTCTCCACATTAATCGGTTTCCCATTCATAATTCGAATGGTTTCAAAAACACCATCACCATACAAATACGCCCTGTTTTTGGGCATAATCGTTGGAGATGAATCCGGCAAAATAACCCCATTATTATTAATGTAACATACTCCCATAATCATTCAAAAATACTTAGAAACTCCGCTCCTTTATTGACGTCTATCAATAATACAAATAAAATTCCAAATAATGCACCACCTAAATGAGCATCATGGGCAACCCCGGAACCACCTCTTCGCATTGAATAATATTCAACCAATAAATATAGTGGACCCAATATATATGCCTTAATCGGTATGGGAATAAAAAGTAACATAAGCTCAAGCTCAGGGTTCCACATGATTGTCGCGAACACAACAGCGGAAACAGCACCTGAAGCTCCCAGGGATCGATACATACTATTGTCCGAATTTTTATAAAACGGGAAAATCGTAGCTGCCAACCCTCCTAAAAGATAGAGTAATACATAATAGTACAAACCGAGATTTCCATATTCATATACCAGTTCCATCTCAAGATACCCTCCTAAATAATACAAGGAAATCATATTGAAAGCAAGATGAGTAATATCAGCATGTACAAACATGTGAGATAAGACTCTGTAAAATTCGTTAGAGTGCTTTACCTCATATGGAATAAATAAGCATTGATTTTGAAAATTCTGATTGTTTATTCCCTGCCAAGATATCAAACAGGTAAGTATTACTATGATTTCGGTTACTCCTATGGCCATATCGAAAACAAAAATAGAGATTAATAAAGACAGCAAATTAAATATTTGCAATCTTTTTATTGTTTAAAAGTCTTAAATTTGTTAAAAAAATAAATGATCGTATCCCCTTCTGTCCTATCCTGTGACTTCGGCAACATAGAAAGTGAAATCAAAATGCTTCAAGAGTCAAAAGCAGACTGGATTCATATTGATGTCATGGATGGAAATTTTGTTCCAAATATTTCTTTTGGATTTCCCGTGTTAAAAGCCATAAATAAGCATACTGATAAAGTTTTAGATGTTCATTTAATGATTTCAAATCCAGACATGTATATCAATGAATTTGTAGATTGCGGTGCTGACATACTAACGGTTCATTATGAAGCTTGTCCGCATTTACACCGCACAATACAGCATATAAAAAGCAAAGGGATAAAGGCAGGAGTTGCACTGAACCCTCATACACCTGTAAATGTTTTGGATGAGATTATTTCAGATTTAGATCTTGTTTTAATCATGTCTGTAAATCCTGGATTTGGCGGTCAAAAATTTATTGAATCTAGTGTTCAAAAGGTGTCCAAGCTTAAAAAATTAATTGAATCCAAAAACTCAGATGTCATCATTGAGATTGATGGTGGAGTCAACTTAGAAACAGGAAAGAAATTAGCTGAAGCAGGAGCCTCTGCTCTTGTAGCTGGAAGCTTTGTTTTTAAATCAGATTCTCCAACGGAAACCATAGAAAAATTAAAACAGTTATAATCGCGTAACTCTTTGCAATTAGAATCGTTAAAAATAGTAATGCTCAATAAGTTAAGCCTTCTTTTCTCCCTAGCTCTCCTTAGCACTCTTGCTATGGGGCAGACAAATCTAGAACAGGAAGAGCTTAAGCTCAATGAAGAGCTTCTCAACTTTCGATCAGAATTTACAGAGGCAGGAATGGATAAAGCAAATGTTTCCTTTTCGTCTAAGATGAAAACATTCCTTTCTTATGAAGGCGCATTCAATTACAAGTTCAAGCATCTCGAAACTGTGGCAATCATAGACAGTCCTGACGGTAAGGTTCGCTTAATAAATTGGAATATAGAATACCCAGACTTCTCTTATTCTTTTGGTGGATTTGTGATGCATAAAAACAACAAAAAGATTTCTATTTATGAACTTAAAGATGGATTAGACCCTTATCAATCAAAGCCCAAAGGAGTAGTAAATGAGAATAGCTGGTATGGCGCGCTCTATTATAAAATGATTCCATTTCAAAATGGGAGAAATACACAATATTTGCTATTAGGTTGGGATGGCGGAACAACAGGGAGCAATTATAAAATTTTAGATGTATTGTCGATATCTAAAAAACATATTTATTTTGGAAGCCCTGTTTTTTATTCGAATGGAGATGTAAGCGAAAGAATTGTTTTTGAATATTCTGATAAGGCTAGCATGACCATGAGGTATGAGGAAAAATATGGTAGAATTGTTTTAGATCACCTTTCACCTGAAGCACCATCAATGGAAGGGGTTTACTCTTATTATGTCCCTGATTTTTCATACGATGCCTACATATTCAATGGCAAGTATTGGGCATTAAAAGAGGATATTATTGCCGTAAATAGTCCTCAAGAAGGAAAAAATGAATTTATTCAACTCAATCCGAGAACTGGAAGATTAGAGAAAAAAAGATTCAAAAAAGACTGGATTAATCCAACAAATAGCAAAGTAAAAGGGGAAATTGAGCATGTCGCGAGAATTCCTGAAACTCCAATAACCAATGAACCTGTCTCACCTGAAAAAAAGAAAAAGAAGAAAAAGTACAAGAAATATGATTCTTCAGGCCTTTCAGTAACCACAGGGAAATACAAACGAAAACGAAAGAGAAACAATTAATGCAGCTCGGACTCATAAACACACTCATTATTGACAGATTCACGCCGCCAGGTGCCTTTCTAAGAGACACCGAAGGCAATGAAGTTTTACTCCCTCAAAAATACCTTTTAGATGAATTTGAACTAGAGCAGGAAATAGATGTTTTTGTTTTTAAGGACAGTGAACAAAGAATCGTGTCTACAACTGAAAAACCTCATCTCCTACTTGGTGAATTTACCTACCTTAAGGTGACACAAATTCAACCTATTGGAGCATTTGTTGATTGGGGCCTTGATAAAAACCTTCTCGTTCCATATAGTGAACAGCTATACAATCTCGAAGAAGAAGAGTCTTATCTAATCACCTTAAAACATGATGAAAAAACAGATCGACTCTATGGAAGTATGAAAGTAAAAAACCTTTTAGAACCTTGTGTAGAAGATATGAAAGGTCAAAAAGTAGACCTATTAATATGCGAATACAACGATCTAGGAATTAGTGTTATTGTGAATAAAAAATATGACGGCCTTATCTTTAACAGCAATATTATTGCAGACATTAACCATGGAGACGAAATAGAGGGATACATTGAAAAGGTAAGAGAAGATGGTAAGCTAGATGTCAGATTAGAACCCATAACAGTTCAGAAATACGATCTAGCGATTGATAAAATCTTGTCTTTGTTAAAAAGAAAAGGAAAGCTTCATCTCACAGATAAATCTTCACCAGAAGACATCAATTCTGCACTTGGAATGAGTAAAAAAACATTCAAGCAATCAATAGGTAAGCTTTATAAATGGAGAAAAATCAAGCTTCACAAGGAATATATAGAGCTCACAAGTCAGCCTACTTCGGGTGATACGACCTGACAGCTTCTTTAATTACGCTTTCGATACTTAAGCTCATCTTTTTTCTTTCTTGTTTTGCGTACATTTCCATTTGGTCTGTATAATGGGGACCTGATTTATTCCTAGAATTCCCGTAAGGTAAAACAGTTTCAATTTCCACTCCATCTTCCGAATACTGAATAATCATAATGTATGATTCTCCGTGAACAGGCTTCACTGTGCCGTCTATATCGGGCACTGATGTCATGGCCGCAATCATATCTGTTAAACCAGGAACCGCAAGCTCTTTCCCCTCCCTTCGATGTCTTTGGTATTCTCTTAATTCTATATCTAACCTACCAAAATATTTCATTAAATGTTTTTGAGATTGATTTAGACATGAGGCTATCAAATCATTTTCATTCAAAATTTCACTTTTCAAATTTAAATAGCTTTGATAATAAACAGCCCATTGAGCCGCACCTACATTTGTCGTATCTGCTCTGTGATTCCAATTCTGAATCAAGCCAATTAAATCGGCATATTCGGGATAATCTACGGAGGATACATCAAAAATTATAGCCGCTCCAGATGGCGTCCAAATTTCGTCCGGATATTGAATGTCATATTTAATGTTGTAAAATTCGTCCATACTCATCTTCGTATTAATTTGATTCATAAGGTTTTCAAAACGGACACTACGATTGTTAAAATCCTCCATATAATCCAATTTGTGTTTTTCAAAATCTTGTGGATCTAAATTGTCATCAGGATGGGCACAATTGTATGGAGAATTGTTCGTATTAAACAAGTATCCATGTGAAGGGTTTAAAAGTTTCGGTAAAGCCTCATAAGAAAGAAACCCTTTAGGCAAAACAGCATTGGTGTCCCCTATCATAATGTCATTTTTCCGCAACCCTCCTCCAATCTCTCTATTCTGTACCTTGCCAAGGCTCATATAAAAAATAGAGTCCTGTCGATCAGCATACATGATATTAAATCTTGGAATAGCCATCATTTTTAAGGCAGATTCAAACTCACTCCAATTTGATGATTTATTCATTTGATACCATTCATCAATCGACGAAATATTTTCAAAGGCATTCGAATGAAATGAAAAATAACCCTTTTTGTTTTTCAATACAGGTCCAAATACGGACCATATAAGTTTTTTCTTTACACCTAACGTGATTCCTATTTTTGTTTTCATTTTCAACTTTATTTTATCTGTTGAAAAAGGAGTCCATTGCCCATCAAACCAATATTCATTTTTATTTTTTGGATTAACCTTAAGCTGATATACATCAATTAGGTCAGGATAATTGTAGGTATGCGTCCATCCTAAATTCTCATTTGTACCAATCATAGGAAATGGTGCTCCGGGAAACAAGCCACCGAGCATGTTCCAACCCTGATCAGATATTACATGTGCCTCATACCAAGAGAATGGACCTTCAAGTGGCTGATGCGTGTTTACATTTAAAATAGTCTTTTGATTTTCCATTATTTTCCTGCTAAAAGCAAAAGCATTAGAACCAATAGATTTCTGTTCCATTTTGGCATTATTTTCTTCAACCGTTTCGACTGTGTTTCCCAAAATTTTTCCCAGAATATCACCTGTGTCTGAAAAGAAATGAATGACAAGATTATACCCCGTAAGATAATCCATCACCGAAAATGGAAAGCTGTTTTTCACCAACACCTCATCAGGATGTGCTTCAGCATAGGCATTTATTCCTTCTACATAACCTTCAATCACCTCAATTATTTCTATCGAAAGATCTTTGTAGTGTTTTTCTGCCGTTTCTCGACAACGCAATAATGCCACCAAATAATCCATAATTACCCCCTCTTTACCAGCATGCTTCCCCATTAAGGATTTTGAGGGTAGAAAAGTACTTTGCATCGTTTTAAAATCATCTTCTGCATGTGCCCAAGCCAAACCATAAGCCACATCACGATCTGTCTTGCCATGAACATGAGGAACCCCATAGGAATCTCTATAAATAGTGATGTCTTCAGGAACCGTTTGAGCTAACAGTTGAATAACAATAAAGAAGAACGTAAAGAATGCTGCTAATTTTTTCATACACGAATTTAATGAACTAACATGGAATTTATCAATTTGTTGTTCAAACTAAAAATATTATCAATCTAAAGGCTCTTTATTAAAATCTATGTCTATTGATGCAATCAATCTAAAAACATATATTTGCCCATAATATTTTTAGCAATGGCAAATACTTCAGATATCAGAAATGGGTTGTGTATCAAGCACAATGATAAATTATTTCAAATAAAGGAATTTCAGCATGTAAAACCTGGTAAAGGTCCTGCTTTCGTTCGAACAAAGATGAGACAAATCGAAAGTGGAAGACTCTTAGACCACACCTTCTCCGCAGGACACAAGATTGAAATTGTCCGCATTGAAAACAGAGATTATCAATACCTGTATCAGGATGGTGACGCTTATGTCTTTATGAATAGTGAAAATTATGAGCAGGTTAATATTGAAGCATCCATGATTGAAAAACCACTCTTTTTACAGGAAGGAATGATTGTAAGCATTTTGTTCCACGCTGAAGAAGAAAACCCCTTGGTATTAGAATTACCCATGTATATTGTTTCAGAAATCACTTATACAGAGCCTGGTGTTAAAGGAGACACAGCTACAAATTCAATGAAGCCAGCAACGATTGCAACTGGTGCCGAAATTCGAGTGCCCCTTTTTATTGAAAATGGCGAAACTGTAAAAGTAGATACAAGAACAGGAGTTTATGTTGAAAGGGTAAAAAACTAATTGATGAAAAACACAGCACTTACCCATAAACACATTGAGTTGGGAGCGAAAATGGTTCCTTTTGCAGGATATTCTATGCCTGTGCAGTATGAAGGCGTATCCATCGAACACGAAACAGTCAGAAATGGCGTCGGCGTTTTTGACGTTTCCCATATGGGAGAATTTATTTTAAAAGGTCCAAATGCTCTTGAACTTCTACAAAAGTTCTCTTCAAATGATGCATCGAAATTATTTAATGGTAAGGCTCAATATTCGTGTATGCCAAATGGCAAAGGAGGTATTGTTGACGATTTGATTATCTACCGAATAGCAGAGGATGAATATTTCTTAGTGGTTAACGCATCTAATATTGAAAAAGACTGGGACTGGATTTCTTCTTTGAATGATCTGAATGTAGAAATGAGTGATGTTTCTGATGAATACACCTTACTCGCTATTCAAGGTCCAAAAGCAGCCTCTTCAATGCAGGCTTTGACTGACATTAATCTTTCTGAAATGACCTATTATACCTTTCAACATGCAGTCTTTGCGGGAATAAAAGATGTAATGATCTCTGCCACAGGCTACACTGGTTCAGGAGGGTTTGAAATCTATGTCAAGAATAAAGACGCAGAAGAATTGTGGAATGCTGTTTTTGAAGCAGGAAAAGAGTCTGGAATTAAACCCATTGGACTCGCGGCTCGTGACACTCTACGATTAGAAATGGGTTTTTGCTTGTATGGAAATGACATTAATGACGAGACTTCGCCATTAGAGGCAGGTTTAGGCTGGATTACTAAGTTTACCAAAACATTTATTGACAGTGATTATTTAGCGAAGCAAAAAGAGGAAGGTATTAAAAGAAAGCTAATTCCCTTTGAAATGATTGATCGAGGTATCCCTAGACAGGGTTATGAAATTATAGATGCAAACGACAACGTAATCGGGCACGTCACCTCTGGCACAATGTCTCCAAGTATGAAGATCGGAATTGGTCTGGGTTATGTTCAAAAACAATATGCTGGAATTGATACTGAGATTTATATTTCAGTTAGAAACAAATCACTAAAAGCGAAAATTGTAAAGCTTCCCTTTTACAAAAAATAAAGCTTACCTCGCTTCAATAAGGGCGCGTCTTATGTCATCAGGTAAAATTCCAGAAGGTCTTTTTTCTAACGCATTTCGAATTCTTTTAACAGATCTTATTTCATATAGATATATCTGCCAATTCTGATTCAAGTAATCTTGGATCTCAGTTCTGGAAAGAGATTCATATCGAACAACCAAGCCCGCTAATTGCGGATAAGAACTCAAATATGAATCCATAATAGATTTAGAATCCGTATCTAAATAAGTTTGATAATCATCAACAAAATAAGACACCCATGAACCATTTACTAGAATCACACTGATTTCACATGCCGCTTCCATAAGAATAGTATCTAGAGCCTCCTTAAATAACATTGGGTCGACAATTATTCCTGATGACGGGTTAAAGGACTTTACATCAATAAACAACTGATCTGAATCATCAAATAGATGAATAACATCTCGGAGCTTGCATAGCTTCTCCTTCCTGATTGTCTCATAAGATTGCTCTTCAAGGAATTCAGTATGATATTCAGGAATTGAACCGTCAACTCCTAATGACAAAGAAAGATCAGTGTCATGACAAAGCCACAACTCGCCATCAAGATCCATTTGCACATCAACTTCAACACCATTTACTCCTGAAAATTCAAGTGCCAATTCAACAGATTCAAAAGTATTATCATGATATATCGACATCAAATGATCGAGCCCCATACCTCCATGACCTATAATCAAAATTTGATCATAATCTCCTCTTTTTTGACATGAACTCAAGAATAAAATAAAAACCAAAAAGCATCTATAGATCATACGATAAACCCATTGATAAATGAAAGTTAGGATAAACTAAATGTACTCTCTCATTATTGCCCATAAAGGACTCTTTTAGAATTCCTATGAATGTCTTTTGAATAAATTTCAGGCGCTTTCCGAACCGAAATAAATATCCTGCACACAATTCGTGATTATTTGTAAATGTAGGTCTATTATAAAATGAAAAATAATAGCCCAACCCTACTCCAAATAACACTTTTTGACAATTTAGAATGGTCTTATCTACAGGGTTGTAATATATATCAATACCTGCCCTAACAAATGGATTGGCTTGAAAAACAGAATGAACCAATCCAAATCCAAGGGATGGATTAACCGAAAATGATTCAATTGACCTTAAGTAAGTAAAAGTTGTGTAAAAATCATTTCTTTCCACACTTAATGATAAGGCTATAGATGTATTCGACGTGTCCAAAACCTCTGATACAGGTTGAGCGATGCTGAACTTAAATGAAATAAGAAACACGATGAAGAATATGCGCATTAACTCTTAAAACTTTGGGCATTTCTTACAAGCAAAACCCTTTTTTTTGAATTTCTTACAGCACTTTTTTTTCTTTTTATCAAAGTCACAATTGTCTATTGTTAAAACGGAATCAAAAACACATTCAGAAGGGTTCTTTTTCATCTATTTAGAATAATTCTAAACAAATTTAATAACATTATTTGATATAATTAAAGGTTAATTTATAATTCTGTAACAATTGTAATGATCTGAATTAAATAAGCATGAAAAAGATTCTACTCCTAATTGTATTTATAATCCCTTTGTATGGCTTCAATCAAGAGCAAATGATAGTCTATTTCCCAACCGACAAATCATATATGCTTCATTCAAGTAAAATAGAGCTCAAAAAAATGATTGATTCAAAACAAATCAAATCAGTCATAAAAATAATTGGATATACAGACTCTACTGCATCACAGGTTTACAACAAAGAATTAGCTGAAAGAAGAGTACTCGACATTAAATATTATTTAACTACGAACGGAGTCTCATTGGCTCATAATTTTAGTTCAAAAGCTGTAGGTGAAGACTTTAACCAACATGTAGAGCTATCCAAAAACAGAAAAGTCATTATTAAATATGAGGGAAATGCTTTAGAAGCAAATCAAGCCACAAATCTAAAAGATCTTAAAAAAGGAGAGAAGCTCGCTTTAAAGCATTTGAATTTTGAACCAGGACTTGATCAATTTCGAGAAATTGCTTTTCCTGTTTTAGAAAACTTATTAGAAACAATGATTGAACGAGAAGATTTAAAAATTAAAATTCATGGACACATTTGTTGTACCTTCTTAGATGACACAAACCTATCTACAAGAAGAGCCCTTAAAGTTCGTAATTACCTTATTGAAAATGGAATCAGTCCAAATCGATTAATTCATGAAGGGCACGGTAGCTCTAGACCTATCCACCCTCTTCCCGAAAAAAACGAAGAACAAATGAAAGAAAATCGAAGAGTTGAAATTGAAATTATTTCTGTAAAAGAATAATTAAACAATTCCTTGATCAATCATAGAATCCGCAACTTTTACGAATCCAGCGACATTAGCTCCTTTAACATAATCAACGGTACCATCCTCGAGCTTTCCATATTCCACACAGGCTTGATGTATAGAAACCATAATTGAATGGAGCTTTTCATCTACCTCTTTTGAGGTCCATGACATTCTTAGTGAATTTTGAGACATTTCAAGTCCTGATGTTGCAACCCCTCCGGCATTCGAAGCTTTTCCTGGTGCAAACAATACTTTTGAAGTATGGAATTCTTCAATAGCCTCAGGCGTACAAGGCATATTTGCCCCTTCAGCTACACAAATGACACCATTAGACGTCAATAATTTTGCTTCATCGCCATTCAATTCATTCTGAGTAGCACATGGAAGAGCTATATCTACATCTTTTTCCCAAGGTCTTTTTCCTTCAACAAAAACAGCAGAAGAATATGTTTTCGCATATTCTGAAATTCTACCTCTTTTTACATTTTTAAGCTCCATAACGTAAGCCAATTTCTCAGCGTCAATACCGTCAGCATCATAAATATATCCTTTAGAATCAGATAAGGTAACCACTTTACCTCCGAGCTCTGTTGCCTTTTCACAAGCGTATTGAGCTACATTTCCAGATCCAGAGATTGCGACAGTTTTACCATTGAAAGATTCATTTTTTGTTGCCAACATTTCTTTTGCAAAATAAACCGTTCCATAACCTGTAGCTTCAGGGCGAATTAATGAACCTCCCCAATTTTTGGCCTTACCCGTTAATACACCAGTAAATTCATTTCGAATTCTTTTATACTGACCGAACATATATCCAATTTCTCTTCCGCCTACTCCAATATCCCCTGCAGGAACATCGGTATCAGCACCAATATGTCTTGATAATTCAGTCATAAATGATTGACAGAACTTCATTACCTCATTATCTGATTTGCCCTTTGGGTCAAAATCCGAACCACCTTTACCCCCACCTAACGGAAGTGTTGTCAATGAGTTTTTGAATATTTGTTCAAATCCAAGAAACTTTAATATAGATAAGTTCACTGAAGGATGAAATCTCAACCCTCCTTTATAAGGTCCAATTGCAGAATTAAATTCCACTCGATACCCTCTATTTACTTGAACATTCCCTTCATCATCCAACCATGGAACTCTAAACATAATCGTTCTTTCCGGTTCTACGATTCGATCTAAAATTCGAGCACTCTTGTACTTTGGATTCGATTCAATAAAAGGTATTACTGTTTCAGCAACCTCTTGAACTGCTTGTAGGAACTCTGGCTCATGACCATTTTTAGCGCTCACGCGCTCCATAAAAGATTCTATTTCTGAATGAAAATTATCTGACATAAGTGATATCATTAATTGGTTAATTCTTGGCAAAAGTAATCAAGATTTGGCAATGTTAAATTTTTATTAAAAAAAACTTGACAAGAAATTGTGAAGCACTAAAAATCAATAGTTTAAACAATAATTGTCAAATTTTACAACTAAATGAACTATTTTTGTCATTAAGAAGCAACCTATAAACTACGTTTATCGTTTAAGTTTAAACTTAACTATTTGACCTTATGAGGTATTTATTGACTCTTATTTGTTTCATTATTGCAGGAAGTTTACACTCACAGCAAACTATATGTCTTGGTGATGATGTAACCGTTTGTGGAGGTTCTCTTGTAATTGAAAACTGTTCCCCTTCTGGTCCCAACATTTCTAATGGTGTTAACTTAAATTCACCTACAGTAATCCCAACATTGACTGACGACTCATTCAGTGGTCCTGTTCCTATAGGTTTTGACTTTACATTTTATGGAAACAGTTTTAATCAGTGCACAATAGGTT
>Ga0315316_10003215_pt1 | contig 11821 bp, 19 predicted proteins | sample M160m3416metaG_FD_203702 | JGI IMG/M metagenome (GOLD analysis project Ga0315316, IMG submission 203702) | Ammonia-oxidizing marine archaeal communities from Monterey Bay, California, United States - M1 60m 3416 | ecosystem: Environmental > Aquatic > Marine > Intertidal zone | place: USA...
ACGCGGATATACCGTGTGGTGGAAGACCCACATTCAATGAATTGAGACAGGAAAATGCACCCACAGCCATAATAGACATTTCTGTTGTATTACACCAGATAGATAGGGATCTAATGTATAGATACGCCGATATATACGACGCGGATAATCACCATTTACGAATAGCTTATATGATGAACAGTATAGACGAAACCAATTTTAAAATAGAATTACAAAGACGGGATAAACAGACCGAAAAATTAAACGATATACGTGATATATTTGAAATGTTTACGAACGCGTGTGGTGATTTAATGCGACAGTGGGTCATTGATAATTCTATAGAAATTATACCAGACATTAAAGAATTAGTAAAGTATTCGAACTCAATTATCACACAAATACGAAACAGGTATAATTGCACTTTACCAAAATATATCTATTTGATAGAATAAAAAGTATCAGTATATACAAATGACGAGTAGTATAAATAAAGGTTTGATACTATTTGCTCTATTATTTTTACTATGGTACGTAAAACCCATATACAAAAAACCCGTAATCATAAAAAATATGCTAACCCACGAAGAGTGTGATCATATTAAAAATATAGCCAATAAAAGGTTATCGGTATCGACCGTATCAGAGGATAGAGACGTAGACACGAAAGTACGACAAAGTGAAACGGCGTGGATTAAATCAGGCGAAGATAAGGTCGTTAAAAAACTTTTTGATAAGTGTTTAACGAACATTGATAGACCACTCGAGAATTGTGAAGATTTACAAGTTCTCAAGTATAAAAAGGGCGGGTTTTATAATCCACACCAAGATGCATTTAATAATAAGAATAAACGAATGTATACTTTCATAATAGCACTCAATGACGATTACGAAGGAGGTGGTACAAATTTCCCAAATTTGAATAAGACGTACAAATTGAAAAAGGGTGATTCTTTATTTTTCAATACACTCAACAATTACGAACGTATCCCAAAAAAGGCATTACACGGAGGGTTACCGGTTAAATCCGGTGAAAAATGGATATGTAATTTGTGGGTACACAAATACCCATATACAGTATAATTTTTTTGTACAGTATAAATAAGAATCAGCCATGGCTAAAGGTTCAGGGAAAACAACATTTATTGTTTTCATAATGTTCATGATGTGTCTATCATCTATAGTAGCAGCAGGAGGTTTATACGTAACGTCCAAAAAAGAAGTCGACGGAACTAACCTAGAAATACGAAGCGAAGCAAAAAACATAGCGGTTTTACCACGACCGGGTAATATCGTTGGTAGGTATAACGCGACCTCACTAAAAGGAACTAAATGGAATGATTTATCGGGTAAAGGTAACCATATAACAGCCGAAAAAATTAAAGGTACACTCACGACAGCCGAAGGGTTCAAAGGTGAATATGTTAAAGGGACAAAAGACGATGGGTTTACGTTACCACAAAAATTCGAGAATAATCACTGGTCATTTTTTACCGTCGCACGGTACGGGAGTGACGTTAAAGACAACCAAGGACGTATATTCGTAAGTGGTGATACAGAAAAAATCAAAGTCGGTGATGATGAGAACGACAGAAATTGGTTAATAGGACATCACAATGGTAAAACAGGGGTGGCACACTATAATAATTGGGTAACTACTCAGGAAACTGTACACGGTAAACGCCCATGGATTAGAATGGTCGCCCAACATAACTACTTTGGAACCAACGGTAAACCGAGAACTTCTGGATTCTCTTTCGATTCAGATACTCAAAAAAAATTTAATAACCCAAAAAGTATAGGTATCAATGTAGGAAACAATGCAGAAAGTGAACCGAGTGATTGGAACGTTTACGAAATACTCATTTACGATACATATTTAGACGGTGTTGATCGCGAGAAGGTCGATAATTATTTGAAAGAAAAGTATATACTCGCAAATTTGAAATCCGGTATTTCACTCACTGGTGGTAGACCCAAACTAACAGATAACGTAGAACTAAGTACCGACGACGGTAAAAGTGAACCATGGTATGGAGGAAAACCAAGGTTCGGGACCCAAGAAGATTGTAGACGATTCGCACAAGAACTAGGGTACCCTCAGTGGGGACACTATAACGAAAAACATACCGAGAAGGATAAAATAAATACGTGTTTCTTCTACGGCGATGAAATAGTTGAAATTAAAGACACCGATACGAAAAAAGACGATAAAACTATTGAAGATATGACGTTCGGGTGTACCCAACCCTATAGGAATCCCAAAATGAATTGTGAAGCCGGTTCAGGTACTGGTTCGAATAATACAGGTGGTGTAGCTGCAACTGCATCCGGGGCGTATTGTAAAGCTAAAAAGGAATTAAAAAAAGATACGATAGGTCTAGATTGGGTACAGAAAAATGTGTGTAGTCAATATTGTACCAAGGACGCGTGTATGAAAACAGGTGAGAAATTTTATTACGGCGAGGGTGGTGTGAGTTATGATTTGACGGAATTTTGTGAGTGGAACCATACTCCACATTTCGAAAAATTTTACAATGATGAGCTAATCAAGGATGTTGCGACTAATAATAATGCAGAAATACCAAATAAGGATGAAGACGGAAACACTATAAATTATTTAGGAAAACACACGGATAAGTGTAAAGATTTTAAAGTACAGGGTGCAGTGGAAGGTGTTCGATACGTAGAGTTTAAATTACCCAACTCTAATCATTATGTAAATATTGCAGAGATCGAAGTATACTCGGTCGGTGTAAATATAGTGAAAGATTTTACTGCAGATAAGGTAGATATAAGTTCTCAGTACAGTTCAGCTACACCCGCCAATCTTCTCTTTGATGGTATCAAAACAGATGACAATATGTTCCATACTAGTTACAAATCTGGAACTATCCAATATTTTAAAATAGATTTGGGTAAAAATTACGCGGTAGACAAAGTTATCTTGTTTAATAGAGCAGATGATTGTGGCGGTTGTTTAAAAAGATGGGAAGGTGGAGTTCTTAAACTTTATGCTTCTGATGGAACAACAGTGTTAAAAACGGGTGAAGCGATAACTTCTACCGATACAGCCGCCGGATCTAAAACATATTTATTTTAGTTAAAGACGTAAACCATTTAAATATACATGGCATACACGCGAAATATAGAACTCCTTTCGGCGGCAACGTCACTCACACCCATGGTCGTTTCGTACTTTTTCCCGGTAAATTGTGCGTCTATGGCGTGTATACTACACTGTCCGTTTAAGTGTAGATACCATATATATAACGCGTTTAATGCAAATAAGTATAAAAGTCAAATAGTATACAAAAGACACAGATCGTTCGTACACGTCGGGTTTATGGTACTCCATTACGCGTGGAATAATAGGATCCGGTTCTTATACACGTTTTTCAATATACTCGCACTTTCTGTAATACGCATTTCTAAACCTCTATTTGACGAACGCGATATGGTCTACATAAACTCGTTTTCAATGGTAGGTATTTTCAATTCAATGATATACGTGTATAACATAAGTAAAATACAATTCGTAGTATCCTTATACTTCTATATATACGCGTTTGCATTAAATGAAGATAAGACATACGGTAAGTTTTCAGATAGTATTGTAAACTTAATGCTCGTCGTACCACAATATTTATTACTTGCAAATTACAATCTTTAATTATATAGAACATGTTCCGTATGTGAAATATAATTAAAAATATTCATTAATATAAATGAGTAATTGGAATATTAAAAGTTTAAAAAGATCTCTGATCAAACTAAACAACGTAAAACAAAGGAAAAGACTAATCGCTTTACACAACAAGGGTCTCGGTCCGCGTATCATGTCCAACCGCGAAATTGAAAACCATAAAAAATATATTAAAAAAACCTTGAAAGACATTAAAAATACTAAAATAGATATTACTAAAAAAATAAAAATACTCGAGGCGAACAATCTTACTAATAGTAAAATTCGAAATTCAAATACTTTATACAGATTTCTTAACGAACGCCCAGAGCGTGTTAAACCAAAAAGATTTTTAAAAAATTTTAAAACTGTAGAAAATAAACCAAAAATTTTAAACCAAAAAAACAAGTGGCATATTGATTATTTAAAACGCGAGATATCCAGGTATGAAGGAAATATAAATATTCTAGACCGTAAGGAGAAAAAGGCTATCAATGAAATGAAAAAAAATGGGGAATCAATTGCAAAAATTAAAAATAGAACAGAAATTTTTAATAGAAATAAACGACCATATCGATTGAAGCGTAATAAGGCTAAAAAAGAATTAGAAAATTTGGAATCTTAATTATATAGAACATGTTCCGTATGTGAAATATAATTAATTATTTTTTTTGAAATAGTATTTTTGTAAGTATAGATATTTTCAATATCTTAATAAAAGTATTAAAACTTTTTTTCCTACGTTCGCGCGAATAATTTTTCCTTATTTTGTTCAAATAATCGCACATTTCAATGTAATCACCTTCGCGAACGTTATGTTTATTTTCGTCAATTATAGCTAAAAGACGTCTAAAATGTTTTTCCATATAATATAAACCTACATTATTAATTAGTTTTACCCGAAGACGTTAAAAAGGTTCCATCTTCGTCGATAACGAGTTCGCCGCGTTCGGCTAACAATTTTCGGTGTAACATGTGGTGTTCCTTAACATCGTTCTTGTTCTGACCGATATAAGGAACGGCATAGGCATTTTCACACATCCACTTGTTTACGTTCGTCCAGTTATTATCTTCCAAAACCCATAATTCACCGAGCGCGCGTCCGTACTTACCTACCGAGTCACGTTCGGGACATCTCAATTCGATCTCACAATCGTCCTTATCGGATTCGACCGCCTTCGTGACCCATTTAAGAATCTGTTTCTTGGCGTGTTTCCCATAAATCTTTTCGATCTTATCGGACGTTCGCGATTCCTCGGTATCGATACCGAGCAATCTTACACGTTGGCGAATGAGTACGTCGAACCCCAAATCGATAAGAACGTCGACGGTATCACCATCGACGACTTTCGAACACGAGTCGATTTTGTATCTGAATTCACACGGGGATTGGTTGTACGTTTCTGTCATTGTTATATAGAGTATAGTTGTTTAATCTTTAATTAGAATTACAATTTTCTATTATCAAATTCACGGTGACATTCTTCGCATAAAGTAGCGATCGGGTAGATTTTGTGTAATTCTATAAACTTTCGAAGAAAAATATCAGAATGATAACCATCACCCGTGTATGATTCTGATATAGCTATTTTGAGTATTTCGGGTCTATCTTTTATTGTATGTGCTCGTGTTAACTTCTTACCTTTACATTCTTTATCACAACCACACTTCAAACACGTTGGTTCAGTTTTGAAAAAAGTGTGTACCAGATTAGCAGCGTTAGCTTTTGAGTAATGCAAAATATTTTTAGTATTGGTATTTTTGGGGAACGTAACCCTATTTTTTTCATCAATGATTTGAATTTTGTTTTTCTGTAACTTCCCGTCTATGAAATTAGCACACTTCTTCTTTTCTACCTTAAACATACACGAATTAACGTCGCGTAAATTTTCAATATCATCGTTTACATACCAATTTGATACCAATTCACATAAATCATCCATTATTTCGTCATTGTTATCTTGAGTAATTTTCAGGCACTTTGTTTCTTCATCGCGTTCAAATTTATCACCCGTAGTTAAAAATCGATAAACTTCGATCATCGATCGGAACCGTGTACCATTCGGTGAAAAATAGTAATTGTCGGTCGCACCTTCGGATTTACCCGATTTTCGAGTTTCAATTTTTACATACCAATCATTGTTTATCTCCTGTCCCTTATCTTTTAGGTATGCCTTGAGTCTATTAAGTACCTTTTCGTTTTCAGATAACATGGTTATTTATTTTATATTTTTTTAAAAGACGGTACAACTTAAGTCTTTTTCAAACCTTTTTTATAGAGGGAAAATCGTTTATTTTTGAACAATTTTGATTTTTACCAGGCGAGTGCGTTTTTTTTGAGCTGATCAAATGTTTTAAATAACATTTAAAAGATTTACGATTTTTTTCAAAAGCTCTTTTTTTTTGTGATTTTTTTTTGGTCAGAAATCCGTGGTACACAAACTGAAACCTTTTTTATATACATACATATTTATACATATAATTTAGAGACAATTTCAAAATAGATATTAGTAAATGAAATGAATAAATAAATTATTTATTCATTTGTAATATATATATGAGTGAAATTTTTATAAAATTCTCAAAAAGTGTCTAAATTGACGGTGAACTTGAACTGTATTTTAAACCAATATTTTTTATAATTTATGTCTAAATTTTACGGAATATTCTTCGTATTCTCTCAAAATATTTCTATATTTCTGTTTATATTCGACTAATTTTCTAGATGAATGTGTTAAAGAAGTATCGAGACTTTCGAAGTTACCTAAGTTTATACTATCTGATATATGTGTGTTATATTTCAGTGATATTTCATCTAAAGCATCTAACATTTCGTCGGCAAATTTTATACCTTCAATAATGTGTTTGTGAACGTGTTTGTTTGGTGGTAACTTATTTTCCATAGTGAGTATATACTATAATAAAATTAAATTATTAAGTAATTTTAAGTATGTGGATGTTATTGTGTAGACCAATCGTTATTCCTTTAAAAGCTCCAGAACAAACCATGGTTAGCACTGATATGTGTAAAATTGTATTAGTTTCTCCTACGGACAACAGGGATAGGTATGTTATAGATATACAAGATATACCTGAAATAAAAATAACACCACCACAAGAAGAACCATAAAAGATACATAAAGAATTACATATATATTTAAAAAAATGGTAAAGACTCGAAATCAATTACGTAAATCCAATTATAAGCGAACTGCTAAACTCGGTCGCGACGTGTATCTACCGGATAAGGGCGGTTATACCGTTATCAGAAATACCCCTGGTACAGGTAACCCTAAACATCCATTGTATATAATCGGTGATAAGAAAAAACAGCTCAAAAAGAAATTGTCGAAGAAGCAGAAATGCTCGAATTATGATTGTAAAAGATGGTTCGAGGTATCGGCGCATGTAACGTGTGAAAATGATAAAGGTGATTATATTGTACCGTTATGCAGAGGGTGTAACAACCCTAAACGTTACAGACCATTCTGGGTCTCCCCTTATATTGAGATGGTACGTATTCAAAAAGTATATACTCGGTATCCATCAAAACCGATTAGTGATGACGATATTTTGGTATGATTTTATAATTTAAAGATGTAAATTGTTTAAATTATAAAATGGTAAAGGAGTATGCCGAACTCATATACAAAAACCTTGGTCCCGGCTATAGCGAGTCTGTATATCATAAGGCATTTGAAGTCTTACTCCGAAAAAACGATGTTCCATACGAAACGGAAAGAATAGTTCCCATAGAATTTATGGGGCATAATGTAGGTAATTTACGCGCGGATTTGATTTTGAACGGTGAAATCGTGCTCGAACTCAAAGCCGTGAAGAATATGACTGATGTAATGGTAACTCAAGCACAAAATTACTTGAAACTTACGGGGTTAAAACATTCGTACCTTATAAATTTCCCACCAACACAAAACATTGATTTAGAAATTAGGTATGTTACTTTAGATTAAAATTGTTTTTCGAGTTTATTAAATAAATTTTTCCATTTTTGGAAGTTACTTTTTGTACCACCTTTATTTGGATGTTTTTGTAACGCGCCTTTTTTGTATATCTTTTTCAAATTTTTAAGTGTTTTTGCATTTTTGAGTTGTTGTTCTAATGTTTTTGGTTTCAGAGCTGCTGCTTTCTTAGCAGCTTCTTCTTTTGCTTTCTTTTCGGCTGCTTCTCTTTTTCTTCTATTTTCATTTCTTTTTTGCGCGACTTTTAATTTTTCATTTTCCTTGCGCTGTCTTTCACTTATTCGAGGTGATTGTCTTGGTGGAGGTGAAGGTGATCCAACTCCAAACCTAAATGGACTAGACGGAGGTGTAACTCTAAACCTGTTTTGATACTCGTTTGAGTTTCTAGCTGGATTTGTATAATTGTAGTAGCGTGCATAAGTACTGTACTTTACTGGTGTAGACTTCCTCTTCCTCGTGTTTTTGTATCTAACTTCTGGAGATCTTGCATAGTATTCAGTGTTATGATGCGGTACTGATCGACTATTATTACTCGAGCTCATTAATATAAATTATATTATTTTTTATCGTCCTTTTCCATCTGGTTCATTAAATACATAATAGGTATCATTTGGTATATTTTTTTCCATTCACTTTTAGACTCTTCGTAATATGCTTTGGGGTCCTTAAGACCTTCATTTATAATTTCGTTTATCTTTTCTGTGTAGAACCTGATTTCTTCTAAACAGAAATTGTAATACGGATCGTTCATTACTTATTATGAAACGCGTTTCTTTAATTATTATTTAAAAAATGATTTTACCATTTTGTTGATGTAATTTGTTACCTTTTCTGATGGAGGTGGTACGATACTTTTCTTTGTAACTTTTTGTTCGTTTAATTGTTTCTTAAATTCAAACAAGTTAGCTGGTTTTTTACGACCACGTTTTGGTATACGTGGTCTGTTGCTTGAATTTGCCGCTTTCTGTCGTTTAACTTCCCTATTCGAATTCGAATTCGAACTCATTTATTATACACACGTATTTATTTTTTGGAAGGTTTCTTTTTTGGTGATACTTTGTGTTTCGTTTTGTTTTTCGTTTTGAATGGTGTTACCATAGTTCTAACATTTTTTGTCGATTTCCTGAGCGTGTTTGCCATATTTTTTTGGGTTCGCGTGAGAGCTTTCCCTTCCTTTTGGAGCTGATTAAGAATGGCTGACAAAGCTTTTCTGAATTCTTTATCGGCTTGCATTTTTATATTAAACGATATTTTATTTTCTCGCTTTTAATACTCTTATAGCAGCGTTAGTTATATTCAATTCTCTCTTAAGACCCTGTCTTTTTATAAGTAATTGTGAGATTCTCAAATTAGTTCTATTAACTGGTTGACGCACAGATGTGGTAGGTTTACGACGCGTTTTTTTACCCAATATCACTGGACTATTTGCACTTGTGTTACTGTTACTGTTATTGGTATTTTTCTGTATTTTTTTCGAATTGTTATTACGAACTTTAAATGTATTCATTTATTTTATACTGATATTTTTTATATGGTTGGTATATATTCCCACCTTAAAGTTTCGCACATTTTCTTCCATATAACATCCTGTTGATATAATTTTTCTTTTGATTTTAAGAGTGGGAAATATTTTAAGTATTTATCTTCACTTAAAAGTTCACAAAATTTATAGAGAACGTACGAGTAACTTAAGAAATTTTTACGTTCCGATGGACAATTATCATCGAATGGTTTTTGTATATCTTTGAACATTATCCGTAATTTTTCCTCAAGTTCTTGTGGCATTTTCGGTGGTGATAACCCACTCAAAATGTTTGTTATGTAAGGTACGTGTTCGTAATACTTATTGAGTTTTAGTTTTTTTAATAGACCCCGAACTCGTGCATGTGTAATTTCTTCGACGACTTTTATTTTTATTTTTTTCAATTCGTTACGTAATTGATCTATAACTTCCGTGGGTATTGTAGTAGTTTCTTGTGCCTGAAACTGTGATAACCATTCGTTAAAATGGTTTTCTCTTTTGTATGAATAATTAACGATTTTTTCAGACGTTTCCTGTTCTTCTCTATATGTCAATTCTTCGCTTATAAGTGATGCTATTATTAAACCGCACGATTCACATACGAGATCACTTGTATCTCTCAAATGGTACACTGTACTTTCAGGGCAATTTGGACACTCTTCTTTTTTTTTAATAACCGGTCTATCGACATTAACTTTTTCAACGTCGGCGAGATAATCATTGAATATATCTTTTCTCTGTAAACCAACCGTTTCTTTACAATTGAATACATTATCAGTAGAACTTTCTATTTTTGAATCGCGTGTATATTGATTCATATATGGCATACATTGTATAATGTATTGTGACATTTCGTCCTCATATATATTTTTTTTACTTGGATCATTTTTTATTAGTTCTTTCCAATTTTCAATTTTGTTGTTATACCTACTTAAAAAATTACCTTCCATATAATAACTATATACAATGGTATTCAATCTTTTAACTAATGTTATTATTTGGGTATACGACACTTTAAAATCTGTAAGGGCTAAACCCGATTATACGATTATAGAAACGTCCATGGAATATTACACAAATGAAATCATACCAGATGAACATACATTAGACGATTTTTGGTACGAAGAGTACGATGAATGGGATGGTTCTATGATGTCACATTACAAATCACTTAATGACATAGATTATAGAAATACAAAAATACCTGAAAATATTGAAAAAACGGTTATTCGGATAAAATATTGGTACAGGGATAAAATGTACAAATACTTAACGTACGATATGAACCACGAATGGCCACCTACGAGAACAAGTGGTATTATATTTAACATGCCACTTTCGAGTGCACATTTGCTCGATTCACATGATAAACCCGTGAAAGACCTCTTAAATAAGATTAGAAGATACGCTGGACCAAGGTTCGATTTTCATAATCAGAAAGTTATGATTAAGGACATGTTATATTATGATGACGAAACGTTAAAAGAAGATTATCCTACGATACGTTTAAAAAATATTATTGGGTTTGTAAAAAATGTAGATACCGCTTCGTCACACATTACTGATTTTCGGATACCTTAGTTGCCAAATAAAATTTTAAGTCGCCTAAATTTGCGACATTATACTTTAAAATTAAAAACCTGTTTTGATCTTCTTGCATAATTTGAACTGTAGAGCACATTCCAGTTGCTTTTGTAAAAATGTTCATGTATCGAAGTGAATATACACCCGATATTTCGGGACTTTCTTCTATACATTGAATTATAGTTTCTTGATTTGCAAAATCACCGTTACATTGCAATTTCATAACATTTCCAGTCCTTGTTATTTCAATATCGTTACCTATATTGAACATGTCTCTACATATTCGTTGAAAATCAGAAGATGGCATCGGTGTTATAGTTGTCATATTCATGGAAGGTACTTCGATCTGGTTTTCATTTATATCGAGAAGTTTTAAGTCGAACTTCGTACATGTTTTCTTTACTTCACTGTGTATTTCTATGTGCATATATTCTCTACAATCGATTGATAGTATGAGAACATCCGTGTTTGATATAGATTTAAGAAGTTTGAACGTATTCGATACATTTATACCGGCTATAATTTCTTGTTCGCATTCATATTCTTCAAAATTATCGGCCGATAAAAACATATCTACGAGAGATGTTCGCGCTGTATCGAGTGTGACTATATACATTCCATCTGGTTTGAAATATATATTAACATCATTTAGTATATCTTTGAGTACTTCAAAGGTTGATTTAATAGCAGAAGCTTGTATAGTAGCTAACTTCATTTAGGTTTAAAGTGTATTCATTTCTTTATATTAATTTTTAGTTTCCTGTGTATGCGAAGTATACGCTTCACTAACACTTTTGTTTATTTTCTCTTCGAGTTCGGCTGTCATAGCGGGCTGTAAAGAAACTCCGTAACTATCGATACCAAACATTTCGTTCGTATTCTCACCCCCGTCTAAAGTTGTCATATTACACTCACCAAATCCACACATTTCGAGTTCTTTTACCGGTAATAATGATTCCAACCAGTTTTTAATTTCGTTACCTACTAACAGTTTACCGTTTTTAGTTAACATTGTTGGTACCCTGCTTATTTTATTTTTGTATTGAGGGGGTATACCACGTTCATTAATGT
>Ga0315316_10003223_pt1 | contig 11807 bp, 9 predicted proteins | sample M160m3416metaG_FD_203702 | JGI IMG/M metagenome (GOLD analysis project Ga0315316, IMG submission 203702) | Ammonia-oxidizing marine archaeal communities from Monterey Bay, California, United States - M1 60m 3416 | ecosystem: Environmental > Aquatic > Marine > Intertidal zone | place: USA...
GTTTATATAAAAGTGTATGAGTTAAATTCAGACAATCCACAAGTTGGACCTTTAAAAATGTTAAATACTGTTATGGATCCAACTTATTATGAAGCCGATTTTCCAATAGAAACAAAAGGAATTTGGCAAATAGAATTAGATGTCAGTACTTCAGATGGAGAAGCTAAGGGGTTTTATGAAATAGAAGTTCACGATGCGAATCCCATAATCCCTATTTTAACTTTATTATTTTTGATAGCATTACTTGTTATTTTGGGGGTTTCTGTTAGGACTTGGATAAAACAATCTAGAGAAAAAAGGATAAATATTTGAAATTTAAAAAAAAATACATCTTAATTTTTGTGGTAATAATTTTTTCAATAATCTCATGTAGTGACGCAACTCAAGAAATTATTGAAAAAGAAATTATTGTAAATGTTAAGGGTGGGAACATTGTAAATGATCAGGAAAAAATAAGAGTTAATAATGGAGATCAAGTAAAACTTGTTTTTAATTCTGATGAATCTTTAAAAATACACCTTCATGGTTATGATATACAAAAAGAACTAATAGCTAATGAGGAATCTGCTTTAGAGTTCCGTGCTGATGCAACAGGGCGTTTTAAAATAACTGTTCATGAAGAAGAACACTCTTCCCATAGTGACCATGCGGCACTTTTCGAATCAACTACTTTAGAGAAAGGAGATAAATTCTCTTATCAAATTCCTAAGGATATGAAAGATAAAACCATTCCGTATCATAATCATATGAGTCATAAAAACTATGCTGAAATTATAGTTTCTTCCGATCAGGGATTGGATGGAGTTGCTACGGTGAAAATCATAAATCATAACGGGGAATCATATGATCCTAATCCGATTATAGTAAAACCGGGAACATTAATTGAATGGGAAATTTTTTCTGATGAAAAAGTTAGAATAACTAGTGGGATTCCTCCAACGATGGGGCACGAAGGCCACGAAGGCCACGAAGGCCACGAAGAGCACGAAGAGCACGAAGAGCACGAAGAGCGGTTACTGTTAATTTTAGAAGTTTATCCATAATGAATTTTTTATGACAGGAATCAAGTTAAAAGCAATCGCTATATTTTCAGTATTAATATTTACTGCGTTAAATGCAACAGTTGTTTTTGCTCATGGGTTTGGAGAAAGATATGATCTCCCCATTCCTCTGAGTTACTTTGTTTTTGGCGCTTCAGCTATGGTTGCCTTATCTTTTGTAGTGATTGGGTGGTTTGTAAGACAAGGGAATACAAATAATGATTACCGCCAATTAGATATATGGAATAAAGAACTGGTTAGGATACTTTTAAAATGTGCTAAATTTTCCTTAGGTATCTGTTCTGTTTTTCTGCTTACTTTAACTATTTTGACAGGGTTTTTGGGAACAGAGAATGCCTTAGATAATTTCTCTCCAACTTTTGTGTGGATAATATGGTGGGTAGGGTTTGGATATGTAGTAGCTATATTTGGTAATTTATGGGCTATAGTAAATCCTTGGAGTGTGGGGTTTAAATATTTTGAAAATATTTTCAAACAAGATTTAAAGCCTATTCGCTCCTGGCCAAAGAATATAGATGCTTGGCCCGCGCTTATAGCTTTTTTTATATTTGCGTGGTTTGAAAATGTTTATTTTGGAAGTTCCACACCGAGCATATTGTCAATTTCGTTAATTATATATTCTGTATATTCCATAGTAGGAATGTATATTTTTGGTAGACATACATGGTTACGAAATGCTGACCCGTTTTTTGTTTTGTTTTCTCTTTTTTCTCGATTTTCTATGACGGAAATTAGAGTTAAAACACCTACAGGCGAAAAACCTGTTTGCAATACATGTACAGCTAATTGCATCAATATTTCTTTAACAGATTGTGTTGATTGCTATGAATGCTGGGAATATGCGCCTGATAGACTTAGAAAATTTTCGCTTAGACCCTTTGCGTCAGGGCTTGCCCGAGGCGAAAAAGTTACATGGGCGCTGGTTGCTTTTCACATTACAGCATTAGCGACAGTAACTTTTGATGGATTTGCAGAAACTTCTACCTGGATATCTATTCAAAATGCCTTGTGGCCGATTTTTGAATATCTCCCATTTTCTACTTTTTCAACGATAAAAACAGTGGGGCTTATTTTTTTCCCTATACTATTTTTTGGTATGTATGTTTTGGTTTGCTCTAACATTGCTAAGCTATCAAAAAATAAAATTTCTAAAGAAGAGGCTATTAAAACATTTGTGTTTTCTCTTGTTCCTATTGCTCTAGCATATAATCTGTCACACTATATATCCTTTTTGCTTATCACGGGTCAACAAATTATTCCATTAGTATCTGACCCTTTTGGGTGTTCCAGTGTAGACACACCCAGTTTTAGGAATATAGTTTGTTTCTACGATTGGGATTTGTTAAATACAAGGCAATATACTCCTAACATATCTATAATTAATGCAAAATTTGCATGGGTATTTTCTGTAATAGCATTAGTTGGAGGTCATATATTTTCTGTTTTCATTGCACACCTGATTTCTATACGTAAACTATCAAATCACAAATTAGCAGTAAAAACACAATATCCAATGCTTTTTTTAATGGTTTTTTACACTGGGATAAGTCTTTGGATAATTGCACAGCCTATTATTGATTAATGTGTTATTCAAAATGGAGTGAACTTTTGTTGACCCTTTATTCTAACGAGACGTATAATCAATCCATTGGCGATGTTTTGAGTCGATGATTTATTTGTTTGTGACTATGGAGTTGTAGCATTAAGTTTAAAGATCAGCTACCTCATCAAATTATACAAAATAGTCCATCTACTGTGGATGGCATTTGCACATCTACAAATTACGATGATAATGATATTCCACATGAAGCCTGTGGGGTGGTAGGGATATATGCTCCTAAAGAAGAGGTTGCTAGAGATGTGTTTTTTGGACTCTACGCATTGCAACATAGGGGTCAAGAAAGCGCAGGTATTGCAACTAGTGATGGCTCTCAGATGTATGTACACACAGAAATGGGACTTGTTGGTCAAGGGTTTCAAGAATATGATTTATCTAGGCTGCCGGGGCATATTTCAATAGGTCACACTAGATACTCAACAACAGGGTCTAGTAATATAGAAAATGCTCAACCTATTATTTCAAAAGGGATTAATGTTGAAATAGCATTAGGACATAACGGTAATTTAATTAACGCTGTGGATCTTAAAAAAGAATTGCTTGATTGGAATGTTCCTTTCTCTTCTTCAGCTGATTCTGAAATTATTGCTCATATGATTTCAAACGCTCCAGCTAATAATTGGTCTGATAGGGCTGCATATACAATGAGAAAGCTACAAGGTGCTTACTCACTTGTAATGATGACTAAAAACGAACTAATTGGAATGAGAGACCCATTAGGCGTTAGGCCATTGTGTATAGGTAAATTAAATGAAGGATGGATTTTAGCGTCAGAGTCTTGCGCCCTGGATCACATAGGTGCAGATTTAGTTAGAGAAATAAATCCTGGTGAAGCAGTATTAATTGATCAAAATGGCCCGAAAACGATTTATCAAAAAAAGAGAACCGGAAAAATAGGACAATGCATATTTGAACAGATATATTTTTCAAGACCTGATAGCATTTTGAGAGAGAAGCTTGTATACAGTACTAGAATGGCAATGGGAGCAGAGCTTTCCAAAGAGTTTCCTGTTGATGCTGATGTGGTGATTGGGGTTCCCGATTCGGCGACAGCAGCGGCCGTTGGATACTCTCAGGAGTCAGGTATTCCTTATTCAGAAGGATTGGTAAAAAACAGGTATGTAGGAAGAACTTTTATTCTACCTGACCAAAGATTACGGGAATTAGGCGTCAGGAGAAAGTTAAATTATCTACCTCAAATTTTGGAAGGTAAAAGAGTTATTGTTGTTGACGACAGTATTGTAAGAGGGACAACTACCCCCCATGTAGTTAAATTATTGAAAAAAGGAGGAGCTAAAGAAGTTCATTTAAGAATATGTGCACCTCCAATTATCTCTCCATGCCATTTTGGAGTTGATATGGCAAAAAAAGACGAACTTATTGCAGCCAATATGACAACAGATGAAATTAGAGATTATGTTGGAGCTGACTCTTTGGGATATTTAAGTACTAATGGGTTGTTAAAATCAGTGAGTGGAGAAAGAGAAGATTTTTGTATGGGTTGTTTTACAGGAACCTACCCTATTCCTGTTCAAATGGAAATGGACAAATTGGTATTAGAGTCTTAATTGATGAAAAATAATCCGAACAATAAAACAGCAACATATAAGGATGCTGGTGTTAATTTAGAAGAATCCCAGCTTGTTAAAGATAATATTAAAAATTTAGCTAACAAAACATATAATTCTTCTGTATTAGGGGGAGTTGGAGGTTTTGGTGCTATGTTTAAATTGAAAGATTATGATAATCCGATTTTGGTGTCTAGCACTGATCCTGTTGGAACAAAATTAATGGTTGCAAAATTAGCGAATGATTTTTCAAATATAGGTATTGATCTTGTAAATGCATGTGTTAACGATATTATAGTCCTTGGGGCTGATCCTTTATTTTTTCTTGATTATATTGCAACATCTAATATCGATAATAAGATAGTTCAAACTATCGTTGAGGGGATAGCAAACACATGTCGTGAAATTAATTGTGCGCTTATTGGGGGAGAAACATCTGAAATGCCTGGAGTTTTTAAAAAAGGAAACTTTGACATATCAGGATTTATTGTTGGGGCGGTAGAAGAAGAATTAATGTTGACGCCAAATACTACTGTTTCTCAAGGGGATGTTCTTATTGCGCTTCCTTCTGACGGATTACACACTAACGGGTATTCTTTGGTAAGACATGTCTATGGTCTAGACGATAATCCAAAACCTTTATTTGACCATGTAGATGAACTTGGAGAGACTTTTGGAGAAGCATTGCTTAGGCCCCATTTGTCATATCATAAAAATATTTTATCTGTGACTCAATTAATTAAAGGAGTAGCCCATGTAACCGGCGGAGGTATTTATGAGAATTTGCCTCGAGTATTACCTAAGCGTATGTCTGCAATAATAGATGCTTCTTTATGGGAAACACCTCCTTTATTTGATTTAATCCAAACTAAAGGGGATATAAATATCAATGAGATGTATAGGGTATATAACATGGGAATTGGAATGATATTAATTTCTGATAAGGATAATGTTTCAGAAATTCTGAATATTCTTGATGAATCTTTTATTATTGGGGAAGTAGTACCTAAAGACGAACAGCATTTAATTAAAATAATAAACGAATAGGTTTCTGGAGAACAAAATGAAAGCTATTTTGAGTGTCTATGATAAGACAGGCATAGAAGAATTAGCGAAAGTTTTATCTGATAATGGGGTTGACCTTATAAGTACAGGTGGTACTTATAAGAAAATAATTGAAAGTGACCTTAAAAACGTTAAAGTGTCGCAAGTTTCTGATATAACGAAATCACCAGAAATTTTAGATGGAAGAGTTAAAACTCTACACCCTAAAATTCATGGTGGCATATTAGCAAGAAAAGACCTGCCTTCACATCGAGAAGAAGTAAAAAAACATGATATAGATTTTATAGATATTGTTGTTGTTAATCTTTATCCATTTTTAGAAACAATTTCTAAACCTAACGTTACGCTAGAAGAAGCTTTAGAGAATATTGATATTGGTGGACCTACAATGATTAGGGCGGCTGCAAAAAACTATAAAGATGTTTTGATAGTGGTTGATCCTTCTGATTATGATTGGATAAAGAAAAAAATTGTAGACAAAATTAAATTTACGAAAAACGAAAGAAAAAATTTAGCGAGAAAGGCTTTCTCGCATGTAGCTTTTTATGATTCTGCTATTGCAAGTTGGTTGAGTGATACATCGTTACTTGATATAGAGGAATTTACAGCGGGGTTTAAAAAATTAGACACATTAAGATATGGCGAAAATCCACACCAAGAAGCAGGGATATATACTGACACTTTAGGTGACGGAGGTATAGCACGTGTTAATCAATTACACGGAATGCCAATGTCTTATACAAATTATCTAGATGCTGACGGTGCCTGGGTAGCGGTAACCGATTTTACAGACCCGGCTTGCGTTATTGTTAAACATACCAATCCATGTGGAATCAGTATAAATGAAGATCAAATTACTGCATACAAAAATGCTTTTAGTGGTGATTCTGTATCAGCATATGGCGGTATTGTTGCATTTAATAGAGAAGTAAGTAAAGAAACAGCAGAAGCTATGAAAGGGGTTTTGTTTGATATAATTATTGCTCCAAATTTTGAAGATGAAGCTCTTAATATTTTTAAAAAAAGAAAAAGAACCAGAATTCTTCAAGCTAATATTTCTTCTGGAGATATGGCTGAGATATCAATAAAGTCAATATCTGGTGGGGCATTAATCCAAACGAAGGATAAAATTATTGAAAAATATTCCGACTGGAAAGTCGTAACAAATAGAGAGCCCACTGAAAAAGAATGGAAAGATTTATATTTTTCTTGGCAGTGTTGTAAGCATATAAAATCTAATACGATTGTTTTAGCAAAAGATAATACATTAGTTGGAATGGGCGCAGGCCAACCTAATAGAGTAGTCAGTGTACATTTAGCATTGCGTATTGCAGGAGACAAATCAAAAGAATCAGCATTAGCATCTGATGCCTTTATGCCATTTGCAGATAATATTGAGATGGCGGCTAAAGGGGGAGTCACCGCTGTGGTTCAGCCTGGAGGATCAATAAGAGATCAAGATGTTATTAATGAGGCTAATAAATTTAATATAGCTATGGTCTTTACGGGAATCCGACACTTTAATCATTAATAATAGACCTAAATTATGACTTACAAAAGTAGCGTTGACATAGTATTACCCGTTCTTAACGAGCAAGAAGCTTTGTTTGTTAGTATTTCTCGACTCCTAAAATTTTGTTCGGAAGAAATGAATTCTTATAATTGGAATATTATTATTGCTGATAATGGATCTACAGATGAGACCTACAATATAGCAAAGCAAATAGAGTCGGATTCAAAAAATGTACATGTTATTAAGTTATCCAAAAAAGGCAGAGGAAGGGCCCTTAAAAAAGCTTGGGGAAATAGCGATGCAGCGATAAAAGTGTATATGGATATTGATTTATCAACGGATCTGAAATATTTGCCCATTATTTGTGATCATGTGTATTCCCAAAAATATGATATAGCAATAGGTTCTAGGTTGATTAAAGGTTCGAAAGTTGTGAGTAGGACCTTGAAAAGAGAAGTTATATCTCGAGGATACAGCTTAGTGTTTAGATCCCTGTTTTGGGTTCCGTTTAAAGATGCCCAATGTGGATTTAAGGCAATTTCTTTAGAAATAGGGGAAACTTTATTGCCTTTAATAGATGATAATGGATGGTTTTTTGATACGGAATTATTAATATTAGCTAATAAATTAGGCTATAAAATAAAGGAAGTTCCTGTTTACTGGGTTGATGATCCTAACAGTAGCGTTAATGTTATTAGCACTGCATGGAATGATATTAAAGGCTTAGTGAGGTTAAAGTTTGGAGGAATCGATAAGGCTAAAAAGCAAATAAAATTGAATTAACTATAAGTATTCGATTTACATGACTTTGCATATATGGATATTATAAAGATAAATAATAAAAAAATAGGTATTAAATAAAGTTATGGAATCTGAACACTTTAAATCGGGATTAAATAAAGCAAAACTGGGACTTCACGTAGAAGCAATAGAAGAATTCGAAAAAGCTGCATGGGAAGACCCTGATAATTTTGAAATTCAGTACAATTTAGGGACAGCTTTTTTAACTTTGGGTGGATTTGATCAAGCAATAATTAGTTTTTCTAACGCTTTAAAAATCAAACCTGAAAACCCGGATGCTTTAGGTAATAGATCTGTTGCATATTTAGCTATAGGTAACGAGAAAAAATCTGAAGAAGACAAAATTGCAGCAATTGAAATGGGAGCTCCCCCAGAAGGCCTAAATACTATTTTAGAATTTGTAAGAGAAAAAAGAAAACAGGTCAATGCATTTAAACAAAATTGAATTAGAGTACATATATTAAATTTTAACTTCTTTGTATATACTAGATATTAATTAGCTAAATCCTATTTTACCTATCTTAATCGTAATAAGAGAAATATTATGAGCACAAAAAGAGGAACTAACTCTACACAATTTGATATCCGGCCTTCTGTTATAAAAGGAGACCCCGCAGATGCGTATCTTCATTGGACTAAAGAAGTTTTAAGACTTGAGTCTTTAAACCCTAAAGTTTTGATGGAATTTTCTGTCGCAAATGATGGGGTTTTATGTGGGATTGAAGAAGCTGTAAGTTTGTTAACAAATGTTTTACCTAAAATTGACCAAGATTCTGTGGCCAATGTAGATTCTATTTCAGAAGATGTACAAGTATGGGCTTTATCTGAAGGAGACGAGGTAGTAGCCGGAGAGCCTGTCTTGAGAGTAATTGCAAGATATTCCTCTTTTGGTTTATATGAAACTAGTTTATGTGGGATGATTTCATCTGCAACAGGTTGGGCTACAGCTGCTTATGAATGTGTTGTTGCTGCTCGAGAAAATACGGTTATTTCATACGCTGCAAGATATGTGCACCCTAATACAGCGCATATTATTGACTATGCTTCTGTTGTTGGCGGTTGTTCATCTGCATCTACAATGATAGGGTCAAAGCAAATTGCAAGAAACCCTATAGGAAATATGCCACACTCTCTGCCACTTATTTTTGGAGATACAGTTTTAGCAGTTCAAGCATTTGATAAGCATATACCCATTGATGTACAAAGAATCGCTTTAGTTGATACATTTAAAGATGAGCCAGAAGAAGCATTAAATGTTGCCCAAGCTTTAAGAGAACGTCTTAGAGGTGTAAGGCTAGATACTCCTGCAGAAAGAGGAGGAGTAACCCCAACGCTGGTTCGAGAAGTTAGACAGCGCTTAGATGAAATGAACTTTTTACATGTTGAAATTTATATTAGTGGAGGACTTACTCCAGATAAAATAAAGAATTTTGAAGAAGCTAATTCGCCAGTTAATGGATATTTTGTTGGCGATTATATTTCGAGTGCTAAACCTAATAACGTAACAGCTAACATTAGAGAAATCGACAATAAACCAATAGCTAAACGAGGAAGGCTTCCTGGCAGGGTTGAAAACCCTAGACTGGATAGAATTATTTAATTGTCGTATTGTCGCTTAAATGTTATTTTTACAGCATTTTCGTTTGGGTTAGGATAAGCCCATTCTGCAATTCGCCAACCAACAACCCAAGCTATTTCAGGACCTTTTAATACAAGAGGAATTCTACTTCTCCATAATCGAGGAATTTTTGAATCTATCATAAATGTTTTTAATTTTTTTTTACCATCCAAACCATGAGGGTAAAATACATCGCCCTCTTTTCTTGATCTAACATATAAGTTTTTCGCAAACTCTTCTTTTATCCACCCAGTACCTCCTAGTATCCCAGAAGAAGGAATCTCTTTAGGAGCAGTATCGTATGAGGTTTGGATTTTCCAGCCAGTTATTTGAATTGTTCCAGGTACATCCATTTTAATGGTCTTATTTATCATCGGAAACGGAATCAAGTCTTCTTGGTTTTCACATAGTAGTAATTCATTGTATTGCTTTACGATTAGAATATTATTTATTTTTAATTGACGTCCAGTTTCTCCGGATATCAGTGAAAGTAAGGATTCAATTGTAGATAAAGAAATGTTTGAGGAGGTTTTTTTAAAATAAGACAAACTCTTTATTAAAATTCGAGATCTGATTGCTTCTGGAGTGTCTAATAATTCAGATATTGAAATAGATAAATAAGTAGAATGGTTTTTAACTTTTGATTTCCAAAAAACGTCACATTCTTGATTTATAAAATCTAGATCTCGAGAACTAATTTTTGAAAGTCGGATCAATGAATTTTTGACTGCGGGGTTATATTCTTCCATTAGGGGAAGAATATTAAGTCTAACAAAATTTCTTTTATATTCTGAAGATAAATTTGTTGAGTCAATAACAGGATCTAAATTGTTTTCTAAGCAATATTCTTCTATATTGGATCTCGAAAAATTTAGTAAGGGACGAAATATATTAATGGATTTGTTGCTAAGGGTTCTTGTTGATAATAATTCCATACCTTTCAGACCATTAATTCCAGATCCTCTCATAATATGCATTAATACAGATTCTGCTTGGTCGTCTGAAGTGTGGCCCATTGCGACTGCGCAAGGTTTATATTTTAATTGAGTTTCGTAAACAAATTCGTGGCGAGCTCTTCGGGCAGCATCTTCGATAGAAATATTTAAATCTTTTGACAATTTAGGTACATCGGCATTGCCAATTTTGTATTTAATGTTTAAGTTTTTAAAGATATTAGTTACGTGCTCTTCATCATATAAAGATTCTTTTCCTCTGATATTGTGATTTAAATGGGCTCCAATAATTTGTATTTTGTTTTGGATCGATAGTTTATTGAGAATGTGAAGGAGTGTTAATGAATCGGGGCCTCCTGAAACGGATACGATAATTTTAGAATTTAGCAATCCAGTTGTTTCTATTGAAGACAGAACTGAATTTTGTATTTTTTTACTAATTGAATCGGATTTCATTTTAGATCTTTAAATAAGATTAATTATTAGTTTTGGGGTTAATATTAATATTTGGAGGCATTTTTTTTCTAATTAAAATTGATTCTATTCGAAAGTTATCCATTTTATCGACTTTAAACATTAGATTTTTATATTCAAATTGCTCACCGGGTTTTGGGATTTTACCAAGATTGGATAGTACGAAACCGGCGATTGTTTCATATTGACCTTTTGGAAGGTCAAGATCCATTTCGTCATTGGCTTCTTGAATATCCATTCCGCCATCAATTTTGTATACATTAGGACGAATATTGGAGTACTCTTCTTCGGGCGATTCTCCCTCTTCTCCTACCCTCCCTACAACCTCTTCAGTTAATCCTTTTATTGTTACAAGTCCTGCTAATCCCCCATGTTCATCTAAACACATGGCGATTTGATGTCCCTTTTCTCGCAATTCTTCAAAAAGCTCCCCAGTTGTTTTTGTTTCAGGAACAAAATAGGCATCTCTAAGAATATCTGTTGTTGAATCTGTTTCGTTAATACCCTTCGTCGCCATCATTCGTAGAACATCTTTGGCTGAAATAATCCCTACTATGTCATCCCTCGAGTCTTTGTGAATAGGGAATCGCGTATGGGGGTGTTCGGTATAAATTTGAAGGAATTCATTTAATGTTATACCTCTTTCAACGCTAATAATTTCAGTTCTTGGGGTCATAACCTCACGAACTTGACGTCCAGTAAATCTAAATACATTTTCAAGCATTTCTGCTTCACTTGGTTCAACAGTTCCTTCGGCTTCTCCTATGTCAATCATCGATAAAATTTCACCTTCTGTGATACTTTCATCTGGAGAGTATTCTTTCCCATAAAAACTTTGAGTTCTTGTACTTAACCATTGAAGAGAGATTACGGCGGGATACATACAAAACTCAAAAACTTTTAAGGTTCTTGCGTACAAAAATGCGATCGACTCTGATTTTTTAACAGCAATACTTTTAGGTATTATTTCACCAAATATAAGAAGAACTATTGTTCCTACAATAGTTGCTATAAGCACAGATTTTGCCCCTTCGCCCATTAAATTTGCAATTAAAGTAGTTATTATTGCTGTAAATGCAACATTTACTAAGTTGTTACCAAGTAATATGGTAGACAAAAGTCTTTCTGTGTTAGAG
>Ga0315316_10003224_pt1 | contig 11806 bp, 6 predicted proteins | sample M160m3416metaG_FD_203702 | JGI IMG/M metagenome (GOLD analysis project Ga0315316, IMG submission 203702) | Ammonia-oxidizing marine archaeal communities from Monterey Bay, California, United States - M1 60m 3416 | ecosystem: Environmental > Aquatic > Marine > Intertidal zone | place: USA...
GTTACTAGTTCAATGTTCCAGAGTATTTGTTAAGCAGGGAGTCGATGAAAATGTGGATTCGATTGTTGAAAATGAGATGAAAAGAAATTCTCGTGCAAGGCAAAAATTTGGAACAGGGCCAGTAAGTATTGTTGATCCATCACCCCAGATTAACGAACTCAGATTAAGAAAATCTGACAGTGAGATTGCCATCATGCGACATTCAGCGAAGATAGCTAGTCAGGCCCACATTCAAGCAATGGCTAATACTAAGCCAGGGGTTGGAGAATGGCAATTAGAAGGAATTATAGAAGGCGTGTTCAAATATTGCCGAACATCTGGAATTGCCTACCCTTGTATCATTGGAAGTGGCGATAATGCTACAGTTCTACATTACACTGTGAACGATGACACTTGTGAAGACGGCGAGGTATTGCTGATAGATGCTGGTTGTGAGTACAATGGGTATGCTTCAGATATCACTCGTTCTTGGCCGGTAAATGGCAAGTTTAGCGATGCTCAAACTGAGATTTACCAAATCGTTTTAGACGCCCAAATTGCTGCAATTGATGAGTGTAGAGTTGGAAATTCCTATGATGCTCCTCACTTAGCTGCAAGGCGAGTTCTTGCAGAGGGATTGATCAAACTCGGCGTAATAAAACAGGACTTGAATGAAGCCCTGTCTGCTGATGGGGAATTGAATACATGGTACATGCACAATACAGGGCACTGGTTAGGCTTAGACGTCCATGATGTTGGAATTTATCGCCCAGATGGAGAAGCTAGATTGCTCGAAGAAGGAATGGTTCTAACCGTTGAACCAGGTCTATACTTTGGCGCATGGAGACCGGATGTAGATTGCCCTGAAAGGTATGCTAATATCGGAATTAGAATTGAGGATGATGTATTAGTCACAAGAGATGGTCCAGATGTACTATCTAGTGACTGCCCGAAAACAATTGCTAATATTGAATCCATTGTAGGAACCGCATGAGTGGCTACTATGTCTTGGAGCGATATTCTGACTTCCCACATGACAAGCGGTGAACGTTTGTCACCTGAAGATGCGGTTGTCTTGTATCGTGATGCCCCTCTTCACGCACTCCGCAATGCGGCAAATCAACGCCGAATAGAGATAAACGGTAATGAGGAAGTAACTTACCTGATTGATCGTAATATTAACTACACAAATATCTGCACTATCAATTGTCAATTTTGTTCATTTTATCGCCCTCCGGGTCATGAAGAAACTTATACTCAAACTATCGATGAAATTAGTGATCGAGTTAGGAAGCTTGAGGAAATTGAAGGAACTAGAATTCTAATGCAAGGTGGAGTAAACCCTGAACTTGGTATTGATTATTACACTAATTTGATTCAGTCATTACGTGAACTACACCCTACAATAGACTTGGATTGTTTTTCTCCAATCGAAATTGAAGGTATTGCTGAAGTTACTGAATCTACTACGCTAGATGTTCTACAAAAACTGAAGGAAGCAGGGATGCATGGACTACCAGGTGGTGGTGCAGAAATGCTCGTAGATGATGTAAGAAAAGATGTGTCTCCGAAAAAAGGTGCTCCTGCAAATTGGCTTAGGGTAATGTCTGAGGCCCAGTCTCTTGGTTTGATAACCAGTGCTACCAATGTTTTTGGTTTTGGTGAAGTCTTTGAAGATAGAATCGAACATATGAGACGGATTCGTGAACTTCAAGACGAAAGTATAGAAAAATACTCCAATGGATTCACTTCATTTATCGCTTGGCCTGTACAATTGGAAAACAATACCTATGGCAAAAGAAATAGAGGGCGAAACAAGTTTGAACTCGGCGCTGGTCCAAGTGAATATCTCCGACATATTGCCATTTCTCGTCTATTCCTTGACAATATACTGCATATCCAAGCATCTTGGCCTACAATGGGATTATCCATCGCACAGATGGCTCTATTGGGTGGTGCTGATGATGCAGGTTCGACTATGATGGAGGAAAATGTAGTCTCTGCTTCAGGTACTGAAAAAATGGAAGCGAGTGAAATCGAATTGCAAGATGCAATTGTAAGAGCTGGATTTAGACCACGTCGTAGAAATTCAAGATATGAAATGCTTGAAACACCTCAGCCATTGACCGTTCGTGAGCAATTAGCAGCTCCTCCACCGTCTCAGTTTTGATCGTACCAGACCAACCAGATATTGGCTCTAATCTCTCGACTTCCACCATTAGTGTCCTGAGGGACATACTCTTGACCGTTGAACAATCCTTTGTATTGCAAATTATTGGTAGATGAATTATCTACCCAATCTGTGATGTCGTATGTCCATTGCTTGACATCCTGTCCTGCACACCAACCTGCTCTACCATATGGCCAAGTTCCGTATTGATTTGCTACTACTCCGTCATCTACTAGTTTCTCACAACCTTGACTATCTCCAATTATCGGATGCCATTCATATGCATGGTTTCCATTTAGATAGTAATGATGCTCGTGGTCGCAGAATTCAGCACAATTCGCTTGGTCCTGATTGAAACCATGACCAGTAATTGTTGCAACAATTTTCACATTATGATAATCGGTCAATGCAGTGAAGTTGTGTTGTCTTTTGTACTGTGATTCGTTGTTGTACTGTCCCTTGAATTCCCCACCAGTAAACACCTGTTCTCCGCTGCTGCTTCTCTCACCAACATCCCAGTCTGAGAATAGTAATTTGATTGTCATAAGTCCCTTATTGGCACCTTGATACTTGAAGTTTCTAACATCATTATCCTCTAACATAAACATGTAAGGAGTGATATCTGTTAGCCAACGACCTTCTCGTCCATATGTTGTTATCCAGCGCATGTATTCTGTTCCACAAGAATTTGAGTTGTCACGATCACAGATTTTCATGTATGCTAAATAATCCCATTCATGGCAACCACCATAGGTTCCGTCACTCTTTGAATAACGATTTCTTCTATCTTCACAAGCATGTTCGTGGAACACTTCTAGAGTGTCATAGGTAGTGATATTATTTGGAAGGTTTATACTGACATTTTGGTATGTTGAAGTGTATCCTCCTTGCCAACCACCACTATGCCATGTTTCATCGACAATAGTTACTGCATGGACGTTTGGGTCACTTTCTCTAACTTCTGTAGGGTATTCGTAATTATACATCCTGGCCTCATATGCCCAGTGAGTGATGTCATTTGAAGAACTTGTCCACGCATAAATTGAGCCAATTTCTCTTGCTCTTTGGAAACGGTCGATTCCATAATAGAATGAATTCCAATTACTGATTAAATCACCTAGCCCTCCTCCGGCTGTTGACATGTCTTGGTCGATGTAATGGATTCGATCTTGCCACTTCAATTCTTCATCTGGGTTTAACGCATTTTGAACTGCATTTTTCCTCTGTATCACATCGTTATGGTATGAATTGTCAAATGAGCCATAGAATATGTGCGCATTATCCGGCAACTGCCTAATCATTGAACCGGGACTTTTAGTCCAGTCTGCACTATTGCCATTCCCTGAACTATCTGTATATTTGAATAAAAATATGTATACGTCTTCACCATTCCATTCATTTCTAAACGACCATGTTCCATCTAATGTTGGGACAGAGAAGTGAGCTACAGTGTCCATTCGGCCATTTCCGTGACCAGTTTCTTTCCAATCCACTGGAAGTTGGTATACAGCACATCCTGAATTGTCAGGTGTCCACTTAGGTTCAGTTTGGGAACAATTGTCAACATTGGAGAAAACACCATCTCCATCGAGGTCAGCACATCCAACCGAGTTCACGACATTTCCGACTGGTGTGCCCGGGCATGAATCATCAGAATCCATGATTCCATCAGAATCAGAATCTCTTTCAGTTGCATCACATCCTCGTTGATCAACATCTTGTGCATCAAGTGGCGACCTTGGACATTCATCAAGAATGACTCCAGTTTCATTGACATCATTCACTCCGTCCGAGTCATCATCCTCATCTTCAGATGAGTCTTGACATCCATCACCATCATAATCGAATTCAGAATTGCTATACCAATTTGAGATACCTCTCCAGCATGAATCATCGGTGTCGTTAACTTGATCATTGTCGTCATCTAGGTCCTCTGAAAGATCTCGACATCCGTCTGCATCCCAATCAGTATAGGGTTTTGATTCCCATCCTATTTCCCCAACTGGGCATGAGTCATATGTGTCATACACTCCATCATTATCATCATCATCATCCTCTGTTGAATCGGAGCAACCATCACGGTCATAATCGTTTTCTGCATTGCTACTCCATCCTATTTCTGAAGCACAATCATCATCAATGTCTGGAATTAAATCATTATCATCATCTAAGTCTTCCTCATAGTCATGACAACCATCACCGTCACGGTCTGTAATTTCGTTAGGGACCCATCCTTCGTCTTCTCCATATCCATTCGGGCATGAATCCGCATCGTCAGGAACTCCATCTCCATCTGCATCATCGTTTGTGAGAAGAATGATTCTCACATTGCGAGAATCTGTTGAACTTGTGTACTCTCCACAAACAGCACTAACTGTCAAATTGAAAGATTCTTCAATCTCTAAAGGTTGGTATGAGTATGAAAACTCTCCAAACTCGTTTGGTGAAACTATCTTTTGTTCTCCTATGTTTACGAGACAAGAAGATACGTTAGAATGAATAACTTTGCCAGCGATAGTAAGTGGGGTCGGATTTTCAATTTCTATTATGGGGACTATGGAAATAATCGTGTCTCCTTCATCAGGGACTTGTATTGTAAAAGTCATTTGATATTTTATTGAATCATCAAGTCCTTCAACAATTAATCTGACATTCACGACCCATGTACCTGGAATGTTTGGGACAAATATCAAGCTAATTCCGTCCTGAGTCTCTGTTAAACTACTTTCGACATTTTCAATTCCACGAGAACTAATAAGATCATATTCATATTCTGCAGACAAATCATTCGGCGTAATATCTACCAACGCTTCAATGATTACAACCTCTCCAACAGTGAATTCAGCATTGATCTCTTGGAATGAAAGAGATGCGTTAACATCTTGTGGCACATCCTCATTCACATTATCAGTATCTTCAACGTCACTATCCGTGCCTAAACACCCAGATAAAACCATGATTAAAGTTAGGATTACTGCACTAAGTGGCTTGCTCTCCATGAACATACACTATGCGGTAAGCACATGAAACCTTTCATCACAATGTGTCACTTTCAGTACGACCATCAGATATCAAAATATCTTCATTAACTACAGCTTGTTCAAGGTGTGATACAATGAGAGGTTCAACCCAGAGAAGTGGTCCACCTTTAGTTCTCTCAATGTTTACGATTAATTCCCAGTGAACTCGTAATAAGTCGCCATATACGGTTCCCGGCCAGTCTCCATCTGGCTTTTGTAATTCAAATTCGCCACCATTTATTTCCAATGATTGAGATGATCCTTTGCCCATTATTCGCATTGGTCTCAAAAACACTCCTCCTGGGGCGTCATGTCTTTCCATTGGCGCATCTTCACCCATTCCGGTTCCATCGTCTAGTCCTTCTTCCCAATGATGTGGTAGTGGTGTTGTAAGGCCGGGAGGTGGTTGACCATCTTTATCTCGGCCAAGTGCAGAGAATATTTTGTGCCTAGCAGGGGGTAAAATCCCAACACGCCATGATAGTTTCATACTCAACCAATCCTCTTGTGGATTATCAATCACAATTTTCCCTACTAGGTTTTCGCCACTCTTCACATCCTCGATGGATATATTCGGGCTCTCAGGTGCATTTGAAAGGAATAATCGCTGCCTTCGTAAATCACCTAAATTTGCAGCTACTCGTAACAAAATAGGTGCTACCATCATTGGTACAACAATAACTGCTAGTATTGGATAGTCTAGCAAACCAAACCTAACCTTTCCAGTTCCAAATGTTGTAATACCAAGTGATGATTGAATCGGTGTCGTGAATAGATAAAACAAACACAAAAGAAGAACTACTACTACTCCATTGATGTAATTACGAACTTTAGCATGTATCGGGTGAGGTATTAGGTACCATCCAGTCCGTTGTTTCTCAATGATCTGAGGTTTATTTCCATGATAGTTTGAATCCTTTTCATACTCACCATCAATCACTCTCTCAACTAGCCAAGAATCTTCACTTCCTAGTCTAAATGGGGGAATCACTGGCCCCTCAATATCAAATGAATGCTCTACGATAGGGATATGTTCTGCATTTAATTTTGCAGATTCAAAAGGAGGGTATCTGATTCGATGTTTAACACTAACCATTTCCACACCCCTAAGCAAATAACAATTTGAACCCGGCCTTGACTGCTAATTTCCTAAATTCGGGCACTTTGCGCAGTAATGTCATTCCAAGAGGAACTGGATGTTCAATGTCACCTTCTAGATTGATTAAGTCTAATATCTCGGGACGGTTGAACATTCTGAAGTGTGAATCTAATTCTTCATCATCAGGTATTGTAACAATCAAATCACGAAGAGCTCGAGCCCTGTCTTGCTCTTTTCTGAATGCCTTGAATGGTTTACAAACAGTGGATAAATCACTTGAACGCAATCTCCCCCTTTCAATAGCCTTGACCAGATTTTCAATGATTGCATCAACTTGCCTAAATCCTGGCCCAATTCCCCCTCCTGTTGTAGGTTTAGCCATACCAGCTGCATCTCCAATCACCATAACTCGGTCCTTGAATGGCTTTTTGATAACTCCACAAGGAACTGGCCCACAATAGCGAGCAATTTCTTTCACATCTGCAAATCTTTCTTTCCATAATGGATGTTGAATAAGTGCATCATAACATTGCTCCATGCTCCTACCTTCAAGATCTTTTGGCCGTGACCAAACTCCAATTCTATGGGTGTTGTCACCAGTTGGAATTACCCAAGCAAAAAGTCCAGGTGCGATATCTCTGCCAGTATACATTTCCAGCCAATTGTCTTTACCAGACAATCCACTTACATCTGCTTGGAAACCTATCATCATCTCTTTTGGGCGACCCATCTTGAAGTGTCTGCGGGTCCAAGAATGTGCACCATCTGCACCAATTAGTAAATCACATTGGATATCAATAATTTCGCCCTCACGTTCAATTTTAAGTTCAACACGATCCTCTCTGACTTCTGCTTCAATAGGTTTTGACATCAACCACAAATGTGCACCGGCTTCCATAGCTTGGGCAACCACACCTTGGTCGAATCTCTTGCGACAAACGACGTGAGTTCTTGTGTGTCCATCCTTGCCAACAGGCACCATGATTCCAGAAGGAGAGTGAATAAGAGCCCCATCGACGTTCTGTAGTATGGTTTCTTGCAGATTTACTCTTTCCATTGCTGGGGGGTTGACAAGTCCTGCACATTGGAATGGGCGTCCAATCTCAGCATGTTCTTCAACCATCAGAGTTGATACTCCACGAGATGCTAATTCTGTTGCTAAACGTCCGCCGACTGGGCCGGCGCCGATGATAACAACTTGGTACATCAGGTGGTACTGCCAGCATCTATATTGTCAAGGTTGTGCCAAATTATCTCTTGGCGAAGCGATATCCTACCGATTCATTACCCTTGAAATAAAGAGTTGCAGTAAATGGTTTACCTGCTTTCGATGTGAAGTCTTCAAACGGTCCAACCTTCTTTTTCTCTACAAGTTCTTTGGCCTCTTCACGAGTTATTACTCTCTTGCTAACTTCTCGCATGATCGATATTTTACATCCTTCAGAATTTGGTTCTGATTGGTAATGAGTCTCTGTCTCAATTATCCCAACATTGTGCTTAGGGCACATTGCTACAATTCCTTCAACAACAGGGAATCTAGTAGCATCGGCAGCAGGCGCTCTAGGAGGGAACTCAAATCCTACCTTATTTGCTTCCAACACAAGGAATGCAGGGAATGGTTTTCCCCTCTTTGATGTGAAATCTTCAATCAGTTCCGACTTTCCTTCAGTCAATATCTTCTTTGCTTCAGTAACAGAGATGTCACGTTTGCAAATATTCTTTCCAAGTCCTCTGAATTTACATTCGCCATTATCACAAGCGTATGCCTTTTCGCCAATTCTAATTACGCCTTGGTCACATTTCGGACATGGGCAAAGTTCCTCATCATCAGAAGAAGTTGTTTCTGCATTACTACCTGCAATGTTCACCTTTCCATCATCTCCTATGCTGACAGAAACTTCGTATGGGCTGCCGTCTCTAGCAAAGAACCCGTGTAATTTCTCAATAGTTTTGTTTTCCAACAGTCTTGTAGTAGTGTTCCTATCAAACCAACGACCACTAGCATCTTTCCACATCACGAATGAGCAACCTTTGTCTCTTCCTTCATTCTTTTCGCAGATGTATGAAAGTACAGTTTCTCCAATGTTTGCTGCACATAATGGGCAACTGCCTAGTGGAGTATCCTTGGCATAAAGTTCTGAGCGGTCGTGATCTCTAATCTTGTCTACCATCTCTTGAACGATTTCTCTTATCGTTCCCATGTAAGATTCTCTCTTGTGTGTTCCCTTTTGGACTCCGTCAAGTTTAGATTCCATGTCACCAGTTAACTCTGCTGATGTAATCCATTCAACTGGGATTCTACGAAGAATATCTATCATTTTGATTCCATGTGGAGTAGCTCTTAGTGAGCCACCCTTTCCTCTGCCAATAAATTCTCTAGAAATTAGTTTCTCTATCGTATCAGCTCTGGTTGCTGGTGTCCCAAGACCCTTTCCTTTCATAGCTGCAGCCATGTCCTCGTCTTCGATTTTCTTACCTGCGTGTTCCATTAATCGTAACAAACCTGCTTCCTTTAGTCTACCAATAGGTTTCGTCTTTTCTTCTTTGAATTCATGAGATTCTAATTTTGCAGGGGCTGGATTAGATGGTAGTGCTCCCCATCCATCAGGTAACTTTTGATTCTTAGGTCGAACTGCTCTCCATCCCTCAGTAGCTATACTCCTTGCTTCTTTGATGAAGTTCTGCCCATCTTTTGTTGCTGTCCTCTTTTCAACTTTCCAAACCGATTCGGGATGGAAAGATGCCAAAAATTGCCTTGCAATCAAGTCATACAACTTTGCTGCATCTGCGCTTAGATTCCCTGGAGGGATTTTACCAGTTGGTATAATGGCAAAGTGATCAGAGACCTTTGAATTATCAAAATTTCTTTTCACATTTTTTAGACCATCATCAATCAATCTTTGGGAGTGAGGGTTTAGTTTGTCTTGAGCACCAAGTTGTCTTATTGTTTTTGATATCGACTCCATCATGTCTTCAGGGAGGTGTCTAGAGTCTGTTCTTGGATAGGTTGTTAATTTGTGTGTGTCATACAATTCTTGTGCAACTGATAGTGTCCTTTTAGCTGCCCATGACCACATGTTGTTGGCCTCTCTCTGCAAACTTGTAAGATCAAAATTGAGAGGTGGTTTTTCAGTTGAATTTCTGTCCTTCTGAGATACTTCAAAATCGCTCTCAGATTTTAGTACCTCTTCCAGAAGTTCTTTTTCGCTCTTTTCCATGATTCGATGAGCTTTCATTTCAGGGAATTCAGGATCGTCTTTGTGACCTGAACGTTCCCATCTTGCTGACCATTTTGCCGTACCACTTTCAAATACGCCTTCCAATTCCCAAAACGGTTCGGGATTGTGAGAAAGAACTTCAAGTTCGTGTTCTACAATCATAGCCAGGGTCGCCGTTTGAACCCGTCCCAGAGACAATGACTTCTTGTCATTACGACTTGTTCTTAGGAAAGTAGCAGCAACTCTAGAGCCGTTCATCCCAATAATCCAATCCGCTTCAGCTCGTGACACAGCAGCGTCACGTAAAGGAGAGTAATCATCTGAAGATGCTCTATTATCCCATGCGGTCTGAATTGCATCTGTAGTCAGTGATTGTAACCACATGCGACTCATCGGTGATTTCACTTTAGAGTATTGAATTATTCTTCTAAAAATCAATTCTCCTTCTCTAGCAGCGTCACATGCATTCACTACTTCTGTGCAGTCCTTGCCAGAAATCATCTTCTTTATGGCAGTTAATTGCTTTCTGTTAGATCCTCTTCCAGTAATTGGTTTCAGTTCAAAATTATCTGGAATGAAAGGCAATTTGTCTATTGACTTCCTCCAATTCTTGAATGATTCATCATACTCTTCAGGCGTTTTCAATTCAAGCAAATGTCCTACAGCCCATGTAACCCAGATATTTTCAGATTGCCAATGAGTTTCTTGTTTTGAATTAGCACCCAAAACCTTGGCAATATCTGCGGCAACACTTGGCTTCTCCGCGATAATTACTACTGGCATGTTTCGGCTGGGGAAAACCGGCGATACTTGAAGCCTCGGATTGGGTGGTTCTCCAGCAGGTACTATAGTACCTGTGAAAAAAGTGGTAATTTTTTAGCGAATAAATTGGCTTCTCCGAAAGGTCTCATTCCACTCACCTTCTGCACCCGGACCTGCACACCCTATGCACCCTGGATATCCGGCTTCAAGAAGTTCTGTAACTTGCTCAAAGAAATCTGGCCATTTACCAAGCGGTACCCAACAAATTTCACCATCAGGTTCATCGGCTCCAAAATCTGCAATGCCGATTATTTGGAAATCACCTTCGATTACATTTGGAAGTGATGTTTTAGAAGGTATGTGATCTGAAATCGATTGAACTAATGACCATGCTTCGTTGATATTTGTGACATCAACAGACAAAATACAATCATCCTCTCTAAGGAATCTCCTTGCTGCCTCTCGAAGGGATGGCCACCGGGGGTCACTCATGTCCACTCTTAAGCCCACTATAGGGCAAGATTTGAAGGATGCCCTTGGTAACGAGTGTTCAATGGGGCTAGGATATTCTCTACTTGTCCGCCCCATGCTGGCGCTTATGGATAGTGAAAAAGCGCATTCAAGGGCTCTCCTCGGACTAAGGTTCACTTCATTCACTTTCTTAGGAAGGTGGATGCTGCGTGTCATGTATCGGCCAAGAAATCTTGTCTCAAATTGTATTGGATTAGAATTCCCTAACCCTTTGGGACTTGCAGCTGGAATGGACAAAAAAGCTGAGGCGATGTCTGGTTGGGAAAACTTGGGGTTCGGATTTATCGAAGTTGGCGGCATTACTGAACACGAGCAATCGGGGAATCCAAAACCTCGCATGTTTAGGTCTGGAAAACATGGTGCTTTAGTCAATAGAATGGGTTTCAACAATCCGGGAAGTCAAAAAATGTCGAGTCATCTCGCTAAGTCCTCTAAGCCAGGAGTTCCATTATTCCTTAACGTGGGCAAATCAAAAATCACATCTTTAGAAGATGCACATTTAGATTATGCAAAAACAGTTGAAATGTGCGAAGAATATGTAGATGGCTTTGTAATTAATGTCTCTTCACCAAATACTCCAAACCTTAGAGAGTTACAGAAGGATGAAGATTTGGCAAGGATAATTGAAGCAGTACAGCAACACTCAGGAAAAAAACCGGTATTGATTAAGATCGCACCCGACCTCGAGGACATGCAGATTCGTTCGATTGTTGACACAGCGCGTGGCCTTGGATGCGCAGGTATTGTGGCTACTAACACAACCATTGAACGTCCTGATGAAGATGGTATTATGCTTGAAACAGGGGGGCTATCGGGTAGACCTTTACGCCAACGTTCCACCCAAGTTATTCGTCTGATTGCTGATCATACAGATGGTAAGTGGCCTATTATCGGTGTAGGTGGAATTTCGAATGCTGATGATGCTTGGGAGAAAATTATCAATGGAGCGAGTTTGATTCAAATCTATTCGGCTATGGTTTTTCAAGGAGCAAGTTCGATTAAATCGATTGTAAATGGCTTGGATAAA
>Ga0315316_10003227_pt1 | contig 11801 bp, 13 predicted proteins | sample M160m3416metaG_FD_203702 | JGI IMG/M metagenome (GOLD analysis project Ga0315316, IMG submission 203702) | Ammonia-oxidizing marine archaeal communities from Monterey Bay, California, United States - M1 60m 3416 | ecosystem: Environmental > Aquatic > Marine > Intertidal zone | place: USA...
ATACAGCGGGCCGATGAGTTAGAAGATGTTTCCGCCGGTTAGCAGGTATTGTACAAGTGCGTGTCCATCATCTGTTCTTGACGGGCGTCGCACTTTCCCCACCACGTGACTTCAGTTCTGTGATCGCCTGTTCGAACAAATCGAGAACTCGCAGGCGCTGTTCGCCCCGGGCATAGCGGCCCGATGTGGCGTAGTATTCCTGTTGCCGCTGTAGTATCACGGTCAGATGATTTGCATCTTCGTCCGACCGAATTGGCTGATCACCGACAATAACTCGAATGGTCGCTGAATGGGCGACTGCGTCGGACTTGAACCATGATTCTTTCTGCCGCATCGCCGTTCGTATGGAGTCGATCGACAGGCCTTCACCGCGTACAGCCAGCAGCTTTTTTGCACCTGCAGACGTTTGTGAATCCTCCACAGAACAACGCGCCCAACTGTCGTTTTCAACACGTCACCGCCGATTGCATCACCCATTCGTATCAGTTCAAACGACCTGAGTCCGATTGGCGTGGCGATTTCTGCGGTGATCGTGACTTCTGCTCCGGAGGCCGGAAGCTGTACGACGCCTCCGGGCCCCACGCCATTCACGTTCATTGACAGCACCGGACCACTCGTCACGTAAACCTGATCTGCAGCAACTGCCCGCTTCCACGATTCAAAATCGGAGTGGCCATTGGTTCTCGCGTACATTTGCATACTGCCCAGGATTGGCTGCCAGGGATCACGAGCCGGGAAATTGGGAAGGTCTGTTCCGGCAGCCGGCGGCAGGTTGAAGCCGCAATTCATCAGTCGGCATCAGTCGGTACCACAGATCCAGCGAATACAAATGGGCGTTGCCGATTTCGAAGAAGTCAACAGAGTTCAGTACGGAATCCACGATTGCTGTGGGGTGGCGTCCCAGAGAACCGCCATGGGCGACGCCGGCCAGGCCACCCCGTTGACGTGTTTGTTCAAGTACGTCTTTGAGCGGTGGATAGTTGACGGGTACGGGGGGATGTCCCAGTCCGCCCGTTGAGATCGGCTCGATAAGTTTATTCTATCCCAGCAGATTGATATGACCCTGTGCTGAGTCGCGGTATTCTTCGCCGGAACGGATGAGTCGTTTTCCGTCGGACGCTTCCCCGTCTGTTCCGTACTTGTACTTCCGCGCCCAGATGCCGGGCACTTTGCCGCCTTTCAGCACCATAAAGTGAGCCTGCGATAATCCATCTCCTGCCAGCATTGTCAGCCAGTCTTTGTCTCCTGCAGGGGTATGTCGGTCGTAGTGCAGGTGTGCGTCGGACGCCGACCAGCCTTTGGCGGACTGATTCGTCCATCGCTGCAGACTGATGTTTGCGGAAATGTCTTCTCCGCGAACCTTGTGTTCCTGTGAAACCGGCAGGAACTCAAAGCCTTTTGCTACGGCGATACCTAAGCGTTTTGCGTCTGCAGGCAAAGATACATCGACGGGGCCGGTGCCTCGCGAGTACAAAACCACGTAGACCTGCTTCTTTGTTTCATGAATCGATTTGAAGCGCAGGCCGTGGGTGCTAAGTGCTTCCGGGAAGTATGGCCTGCCGTCAACAGTCAGACTGAATCGTGCAGGTGTGAACTTTGCTGTGTCGTGGTTCAGGATTGTAAGACGCAGCACAGGCTGAGCTGTTGAATCGCCAACTGTGGTCGGAGTTCGTACAAGCTCTCCGTGCACGATCGGTTCGGCTCCGGTGGCCGCTGCAGCGACGATGAACAGTGCCGGAACAGTCGTGGCTCGAACAAGTGATTTACGCTGGTCTCTGCGGTTACAATAACGCATCTGCTTCTTCCAGTTATTACTGGTACATGTGAGCCAGGCATCGGCGGGCCTCAGCCTGTCAGTTCGGAACTGTAATAATCATGTCAAGGGCAATGGGTGGGGCTGGGTGAAAGTTGCCACGGTTCAGGTTACTCTGAGCATTCGGTGTGAACATGTGAAGGAAACAGAATGATGAAAATCAAACGCCGGTCCGATATTGTCGTCGTGATCGCGGCGTATCTGTGGTGTGCGTGGCCCGGCTCCGCTTCCGTTTTGGGGACCAGAGGCGGTGATGGTGTGGCCGGACCAAACATTGTTGTGATCATGGCTGACGATCTGGGTTACGGCGACACCAGCGCATACGGCGGCTGGGTAGAGACGCCGCATCTGGAACGCATGGCAGCCGAAGGTCTGACATTCACCGATTTTCACACGAACAGTTCTGTCTGTAGTCCGACCCGCGCCGGATTCATGACCGGGCGTTATCAGCAGCGCGTTGGAATTGTGGATGTCGTGGCCCGCCATCTGGACACACCGGGTCTGGATCCAAGTGAGACAACGATATCCCGCCTGATGAATCAAGCCGGCTATCGTACTGCTTTGTTCGGTAAATGGCATCTTGGTATGGAGCCGCGCTTTAACCCTGTCCATCACGGATTCGATGAATTTCGGGGGTATCTTGATGGATACATTGACTATCACAAACACGGCAGCACGTGGCATAACGGACTAAAGAAAGAAGACCAGCCGGGCTATTCAACTCACGTGATCACGAACAATGCCGTGCGTTTCATCCAACAGAACAGGGCTCGTCCTTTCTTTCTGCTTGTTGCTCATGAGGCTGTGCATCTTCCCTTCCAGACGCCCGACGATACGCCGGAAAAACGCAAACCCATTTCGAAGTCGGAACTCTGGAACCGCGAGAGGATTCGTCCGAAGTACAGAATTATGCTCGAAGAAATGGACCGAGGGATCGGTCAGATTATGGATGCCATTCAACGAACCGAAATCGACAGTCGCACGCTGGTTTTCTTTCTGTCAGACAATGGTGCCATTGGGGCCGGTTCAAATGTACCATTTCGCGGCGGCAAGTTCAGCCACTATGAAGGCGGACATCGCGTGCCGGCCATTGCGCGGTGGCCCGGCAAGATTGCCGCCGGTACGACCAGCAGCCAGTTGGCAGTGGCCATGGATCTGCTGCCGACATTTGCCGAACTTGCGGGAGTGGATGTTCCGGCCGAACGCAGCCTGGATGGTGTCAGTCTGCGTGGTCTGTTGCTGAACGGTGATGAGCTACCGAAGCGTCAGGTGTTCTTCGGCTATGAGCCGAAGCTGGGTACTGCGTTGAGGGATCAGAACTGGAAGATGATCCTGTCGTCAAAGAAGTTCGAGCTGTACGACCTGGACAACGATGAGGCAGAGCAAACCAATCTAGTTGAAAAGTATCCGGAACGTGCACAGGCAATGCGAACGAAGATCGAACACTGGAAGGAAGAAACTCAGTGGGCCGGAGTTGAAGCCCAAAAATGACACTTTCTCCAAACAGCACTGAGAGACCGGACTGACTGTGTTCGCGGATTTTTCGGGGACCGTTGGACACGTGCGGTGCGCTGCGAAGTGCGCCACGGGCGTTGCTGCCGTCGACATGATGACGCGTCCAATAAATCCGTTCGTATTTCTCACGGTTTTCTGCATGTTATACGTGATCGGTTGTTCAGGCCTTGGTCGAGTCAGGTACTTAGCCACAGATGCCGAACGTTCCTGCCTGATGTGCCGTTTCGTTGCCGGATGGTGCGTCGGGCATTTTGGGCCAGACAGCCTGTGACGACGAAACTCAGAAGCCTCATATAAAACACCAGGATGTATCGGCCGAGTTGTCTGATTTCCACGCGTCATGGATCGGAGATTATTTCAATCCAACTCAGGAGACTGGACGAATGGAAAGCAGCCGACTCGTATTTGACGCGGAAAGTTTTGCAATCGCTGCGATTTGTCTGGTGGGAATTACCGTTCTGTGCTGAGGTCGTCATTGCGATCGCCCTGTATCTTCCGTCAGCCTGTGTTTGTTTCAGGCGACGCAGGGACTCGTTTCTCATTGTCAGTAGAATCAGGTTGGCCGTTCGCAGCATCTACTGGCAGTACCCGGCCCGGGGATGCTACACGGGACCAGTCTGCTGAACGAAACCACAAGACTGATTTTAGGTGTCGCTCAAGGTGATGGCCTTGCTGTCGCGAACCCTGTGCCGATTGCATACGACGAACTACACGACATGGCTTCAGGCCGAAATAATCGATCATACACCGCAGCCAACAGCACTTGTCAATGAGGCATGTCCACGACTTACGGACCAGACCCCGGTTGACTGGATGGGCAAAGCCCATTTCGGTGCCGTGGCCGCGACGATAATGCGGCCAGTGCAGCTGGACCACGCCCGGAGAAAGGCTGCAGGCAAGCGTCACAAACGTCTGCAGCGCGTGCCGCACGAGAAAACACTGTTGCCTGATCTTTTCAGTCCACCTGCGGACATGGTCATGCTGAATGTTTTCCGGGAACAGCTCGCAGAACTGAATTTACGTTATGTCCGGATCTTCGACCTGCGATGTTTTGGCGGGCTGCACGTGAAACAAAAACCGCCGCGGTGTTTGATGTCTCAGAGGCCACGGTGAGAAATGACTGCCGACTCGCATGAGCATGGCTGGACTCGCAACCCGGGCCCGAACCGGATGACCGGGCGGTGGTAAGCGACAAAGACTCCGGTCTGAAAAATGACGTTGCTGCTCATGCGTATGCACCGGTTGCAGTCTGTGTTTATGGTCACTGTCGATTTTCGAATGTCCGACCGGACTACCCGGGTGACAGCTCAGCCTGAACTCGCTCCGCAGATCATAATTCGGGTTGTTGCTGCACTGAATGCAGATGCGGTGTGCGGCAGTGACCGGGATGATTCGTCCTCCGGTGATCCGGCGTTAACGGAGGACCTGACATTCATACCTGCAGGACACCTGAAACTATCCGGGCTGTGTACTCTGGCAAACTCCCGACTATGACATCATAGAGGAAATCGATCGCGGTGGGATGGAGATTGTCTATCGCGGTCGGCATCACTCGCCCGAGAGAATTGTGGCCATCAGAATGATGAAGAGGACAGCGTTTTCATCTGCCGGAGATGTTCAGAGAATATTGAATGAAGCGAATGTTGCGTCGCAGATGGAACATGCGGCTGTTGTTGCTTTTTATGGAACCCGAGGATGTCAGGGTGAGCCTTTCATTACGATGAAATTCAACGACGGAGAGACTCTGTCACGGGTGCTGAAATGCGATGAGATCAGCAGGACAGATGCAATACGTAAACTGTGTGTTGCAGACGCACATGGCATTGTTCACTGCCATCAGAGGCTGTTCCCCACTCTGGCAGATCGAAAGTCAAGGAAGGCGTGGGTTACGGATTTCGGATTGGCGAAGATTCTGGAGACGGACGCCAGTCTGACAGCAGCCGGAGACATCGTGGGTGCGTCTGACTCATAGCACCGGAACAGGACGTCGGTGTGTATGGCGATTTCCTGTGGGGACGCTCCTGTGTGTTGACGCGAAGATCGACCGCTGCACTATTCCATCAGTTCAAGCATGCCTTCGCCGAATGCTGTACCGATCTGAGCGAAACACCATGGGCTGCCATAGTAGTGATACGGCCGGTCATTGCCGAACTGTCTCCATTTGTCCACGTCCTTGCTCCATCCGCCGGGCCCGGTGTAAATTGCGTGCGCATCCATGTCCCAGAATCTGTCTGTCTTTACGCACAGCGTGTTTTCTTTGAATTCAGGGTATTCAGGAACGGCGGCCTGAGCCTTTTTGATGTAGTCCCGTGGCGATCCCTCCGTGTCCGGCTGCATTCCGTCGTGTCCCATCTGCCCGATGACGAACGGCATTTTCGGAGCATTGAATTCTTTGCGGACGTCTCTGATAAAGTTGGCCATGTTGGCTTCATACGTCAGCCAGCGGTCCTGATACTGATCATTCCAGCCCTGGAACCAGACGAAACCCGCCATTTCGTAACCTTGATTTCTATAGGCAGGGAAACGATCGCCGATCGCTGCGAGGCAGTCGTGAACTTCCTGGACCATGTTGCGATAGTCCTTGCCGAACTGATCCTTGTACTGCTCTGTCGTAACGATCTCCCGAGGCCTGAATGTTCGCAGTCGTTTTTTCTTTTCAGCTGTTCTGTTCTGTTCTGTCACTTGCTTGTTGTACGCTTCGATCCTTGCCGGCTCTGCCGCATTCCACGCTTTTGTTTCTGCGTTCCGGGCCGCGGCCTGAGCGGCGTATTCTTTATCGCTGAGCATTGACGATGGTGGCAGGAAACCTCGAGCCAGGGCTCTGCCTCCCCAGGAAGTTTTGATGATCAGGACCTGTTCGTCGTAGTGATTGCCCACCACATGTCCAAAGTTGAATTCGGGTCCAAAGCCGTCTTTGGGGGTACCGTACCCGACTGTCAGGCTACCATGTTTACCCAGATAGTTGATCCACACGTCGTGTCGAGTACTCCACAGGTACGTTGGAGTACTCTGGTTGTCATTCGAATCTTTTGTTTCGCGGATCTTTCTTGTGAAGGCGTCGTAGTTGCCGTCCTGGATAAAGTGTGTGTATCGCTGCCGATATTTTTCCTGTGTGACCTGCCATGACAAGGGATCAGGAAACCCCTTGCCTTCCATGTTGGACTGGCCGGCGAGGACAAAGACTTTAACTTTTCCGCTATGAGATGATGCTGCGAAGTCGGGATCGTCCGCCATCGCAACCAATGGGCTGACAGTGACCATGCACTGCAGAAGGTACTTTATTATGTTCATTGAGAGTTCCGCGATTGTGTGTCAGGAATTGTTGTGCGGTCAGGTCTGACAGCGTCTGTTTCGTATTGTCCTGAAACTGATACCGAATCGCTATCGAGAGGCTGAAGATCGCAGGATGTCTCACAGAAGAATTTATGCCGGTTGATTCTGAAACCTGGTAGTGCGACTGCAGGGGCGGCCGACGGTTGACTTCGTGATTTTGGCGGAGGTCCGCACAGCAATCTGAGATTTCTGCTCAGCCTCGAATCAATTCTGTGTATAATTGAGACTTGGCGTACCGGCGCCTGAGATCGAGGTGTGTGAAAACGCTGATGTCGTGACTGGTGGTCGTCTTCCGATACTTGTTCGTGTATCCTTGCAATGCTATGCGCGAGAAAAATCATGGCGGCAAAGAAATGCAGCTGCGGAGCGAAACTTGTGCTGGAGATGGACAAGGTTCGTGAAAAATGTCATCGGTGTGTAAGAAAAGACAATTCCCGGCGGATCAGGGGGGATACGTCCGGGAACTGACAATTGTTGTTCTGCTGGCGTATGTCGTGGCGGTTTTGCCCGCTGGTGTAGCACCCGTGAAGCGGCCTCGCTGCCGCAGGCGACAGAGCTTTGCCTTTGCCTTTGCCTTTGCCTTTGCCTTTGCCTTTGCCTTTGCCTGAGAGATTCTAACGTTTGTGCCGTCGTATCATTTGATGTTGTTCGACTGCCACCGTGCAAGATGGTGCTGGCCGCTGATAGGAGGACAGCAGCAATGGGTGTCGCTATGCTGGCGGGGCTGTGTGATGTTCGTTCGTGATAATCCATCCGCCACTCCCGTGTCTCCGGATCGTTGCCGCAGACACATCGAATCAGGCGATCCATTCGGGGTGCGATGCTCATTCCCGGACGGGTCAATGAGCGAGTTATATCTGGAGCCGTATGATGCTGCGACGTCGAGAGTTTCTGGAGTCTTCGGCCACTTTGGCCACATCTGCCTTCCTGCGATCAGCTGTTTTCGCGGGGCAACCTTTATCGACTCGAAAGACCGTCGCATTTCTTGGGACGGTGGTTTATCAGCATTCACATGCGCAGCACTTCCTTGACCGATTGACCGCAGGCTACGCATGGCAGGGTGCCTGGCAGTCTCCTCGCGTTAATGTCGCGTCTGTCTATATTGATCAGTTTCCTGCATCGGATCTGGGCCGAGAACGAATTAAGCGTCATCGACTGAAACAGTTCGACACCATTCGTGACGCATTGACTCTGGGGGGCAAGTCGTTGGCAGTCGATGGAGTTGTCATCATCGGTGAACACGGCAAATACAAAAAGACAAACAAGGGGCAGACACGATACCCGAGATACGAATGGTTTAAGCAGGTTGTGCGTGTCTTTGAAGAAAGCGGCCGCTCGGTTCCCGTATTCAACGACAAACATCTTTCGACGGACTGGAATGAATCGGTCGAAATGGTTGCTGATTCACGTCGGCTGGGGTTCCCTTTACTGGCTGGTTCGTCTTTGCCCGTAACATTGCGACATCCGTCAATTGACATGCCCCATGATGTCGATCTGCAGGAAAGTGTCTGTGTGGCATATGGCGGAGTCGACAGTTATGACTTTCATGCCTACGAAACCGCTCAGTGTATGTCTGAACGACGTCGGGGCGGAGAGGTGGGGATCAGCAGCGTGCAGGCTGTGAAGGGGGAGGCCCTGTGGTCGATGCTGGAATCGGATGATCGCAGGGTCACTCGCGATCTGTTCGTCGCGGCGCTGACGCGGAGTCACAACCTGCCGGTCGAGGGCGGGTTTCCGTCCGGTAAGGTCACGTACGCGTGGGCAAAGAGGGCACTGCCTGAAACAACGGGCTTCTTTGTGACTCATCGCGATGGATTTCGTACGACTGCGTTTCTGACAGGAATCAGGGATTTCAATTACGCAGGTTACATCGGATCCACCGACGAAATAGTTTCCTGTCAGATGTACCTGCCCATGCCCGGTCACGGGTCTACAACCGCCGATTTTTTTAACCCGTTAGTACGGCATATTGAAGACCTCGTTCTGACCGGGAAAACGCCCTACCCGGTCGAACGAACTCTGCTGACCAGTGGGATGGTGATTGGCGGAGTTGAGTCTCTCCACGCCGGGCAGGCCCCTTTTGACACTTCGGACATGGCGGTGAAATATACGGTTCCGAACACATCCACGTTTTGGCGTGACTAGAACGCAGTTCACCACCACCCGTAACTGGCTGTTGACGGCACTTGTCCTGTAGTGCCCGTTTCACGGGCAGTTGCTTACTGCCGGGCGGAGGCCGAAACCGCAGCTGATTCGTCCCTGAACACTACGCCTTCCTTCATCACGAAAACGACATCATAGGTTGCCGTGATGTCCTGAATGGGGTCGCCTTTAACAGCCACGACGTCTGCAATCTTAGTTGCTTCCAGAGTGCCCAGACGGTCATCAATTTTCAGCAGCCGTGCGGCTTCCAGTGTTGCGGACTGGATCGCCTTCATGGCGGGCATGCCTCCGTCTACCATTAACTCGAATTCGCGTGCGTTTTCACCATGTACCGATACGCCGGAATCTGTCCCGAAGGCGATCTTCACGCCCGCGGCCCAGGCTCTTCGGAAGTTGTCCTTTGCGACAGGTCCGATTGTGGCCGCCTTGGGGCGAACGATGGCCGGGAAATAGTCTTCCGACTGTGATTTTTCTGCAACCCAGACACCGGCCGAAATCGTTGGTACCAGATACGTCCCGCGTTCCTTCATCAGCTGCATGACCTCGTCGGTCATGAACGTACCATGTTCAATGGAATCGACGCCGGCCAGAACAGCCCGCTTCATGCCTTCGGCCCCGTGAGCATGAACCGCAACCGTCATGTCGTAGTCTTTGGCTGTGCGAACGACCGCTTGCAGTTCCTCAATTGTGAACTGCGGATTTCTGCCGTTTCCGGCCAGGCTCAGTACGCCGCCGGTGGCTGTCAGCTTGATCAGATCCGCTCCGTCTTTATAACGCTGGCGGACCGCTTTACACGCATCATTCGGACCATTCACAACTCCATCAATCGGACCGGCATCGGTCCGGAAATCTCCCTTCAACCCGTTGGTCGGATCGGCATGCCCTCCGGTTGTCGCCAGTGATTTCCCGGACGTGAAAATGCGAGGGCCGACAATCCAGCCTTCATTAATCGCTTTGCGGAGCGAAACGGAATTAACTCCATTATCGCCAACATCGCGGACTGTTGTGAACCCGGCGAGCAGAGTTTTTCTGGCGTAAACGGTCGACCGCAGCACGTAATCCGCCTGGTTCATGAAGAATTTATCCGAATAAACCTTCTTATGATGCTGAGACATCAAATGCGTATGCATGTCCATCCATCCTGGCATCACTGTGAACTTTTGCAGGTCAATCAGTGTGTCGTCGGCTGTGGCTTTGATATAGCCGGACCTGACAGCGTTGATTCGTCCGTCGGCAATGACCAGAGACATGGTCTCATGAACTGCTCCGTCGTGCCCGTTGATCAGCCGCCCCGCGTGAATTATTGTTTCAGCGACCACGTTACCAGTGACACCAAGCAGCAGTGTGACACCAACCAGCATTTTTGTCGGCATAAAAGCTCTCCCGTAGTCTTCGCGGAAATGTTGGATTGGGCGATGAAGGATGTGTGTCGGATCGTATCTCCATTGTTCACAATTCGCGAATGCCACGAGGCGAATCGGTGGAAATGTCGCAGGATCACCGGGCGGCAGTGCCTTTGTTGAACAGTGACCAGACTGTCGGAAAGGGTAGATGTAATCGACTGAATGCTGCATCATGCGGCCGTGCCCATGTTCCGGTAATTGAATGTCGTCCGCTTTCTTGTGTTTCGGGATATTCAGCTCATGTTTCTGAAATGGCTTAGATGCAGACGACGAAGACGCGTGACCGCTGTTCCGTTTCCGGATGAATGGAACGCGTTCATCGAGGCGAACGTAATTCATGATCAGCGGTTGAGTGACGAATTACGGTTCAGACTGCGAAAGCTGATTCAGGTATTTATTGCGGAGAAGAACTGGGAGGGCTGCAATGGATTTGCAGTCAGCGAAGAGGTCAAGGTGACCATCGCTGCTCAGGCATGTGTGCTGGTACTGGGTTTGCAGAATGTACACTTCGATCATGTGCTGTCGATTCTGGTATATCCCGATTCGTACGTGGCGAAAACAGTTGAAACGACCCGAGCCGGAGTCATTGTTGAACGTGGTCACGCTCGGCTGGGTGAGGCTTGGTGGCGGGGCCCCGTTATACTGTCATGGGCCGACGTACTGGCCGGCGGACGCCGGGAATCACCGGGCCGGAATCTGGTGTTTCACGAGTTTGCTCATCAGCTCGACATGATGAATGGTCGTATGGTCGACGGGACTCCGCCTCTGAAGAACGACAAACAGCTTCAGCGCTGGGTGGAAGTTCTGGAACCGGAATACAAACAGCTTGTGGAGCGGTGCAGGCAGGGTCATCAGGGTGTCGTCGACTGCTACGGAACCACCAATGTTGCTGAGTTTTTTGCTGTGCTTACCGAAGTTTTCTTCGAGTGCCCGCAATTGCTCAGCACCCATCACCCGCAAGTGTATGGAGTGCTTAGCGACTATTTTCAGCTGAGCCCGCATTCGTGGCGGAACTGAACAAGGTTGCGTCCGCATCGGTCGTGGTCAGGAACCGTTCGAATCGTCACCGTTGAGACCGGCGGAGAGTGCTTTGTGGCGACATGTCAGCAGCATGCCATATTGCGGCGTCAGCGCGCACCCGATCAGGTGTCCCCCGGTGATTCTGCGCGTCCATTGCGGTGTTGCTGACAGACGCAGACTGCCTTCTTCGCAGAAGACGTCGGTCTGATAGTGACGATTGAGCTCAAGGTCAGTGGCGCTCACAAGGCACAACCCGTGCAGTGAGTAATTGACAATTCGAGCGTCCTGGTAGAAGTGATCGGCTATCAGCACAGCCTGCAGGTTCACCGGATATCGAACATCCGCCCTTCGTTCATGAAGCAGCCCATGGTCCAGCAGCCGGTCAAGGCGACTGCCGGAAAACAGGGCGACAATGTTTTTGTCGCCCTCCGGTCTGGTCCAGTGGGCAATGCCGGACTGGTTAGTCAGAAGAAGTGAGCCGTCTTCCGAAATTGAAAACGTCACCAGATCTCTGGCAGCCAGAGTTCCCGCATGATTGGGAGCAATCAATACAA
>Ga0315316_10003233_pt1 | contig 11799 bp, 13 predicted proteins | sample M160m3416metaG_FD_203702 | JGI IMG/M metagenome (GOLD analysis project Ga0315316, IMG submission 203702) | Ammonia-oxidizing marine archaeal communities from Monterey Bay, California, United States - M1 60m 3416 | ecosystem: Environmental > Aquatic > Marine > Intertidal zone | place: USA...
ATTAGCTAAGAATGCGGAGAAAATAGCAGATCAGATAGATAGTACAGTAATACCTGATCCTTGGGATGATTTAGATCCTGTCTCTAGACAGATAAATGAAGCTGAAGGTGCAAGAGCTAAAGCTGTGACAGATGAAGCTGCTGAAAGAGTAACTACTAATAAAGGTGAATATGATCCACTATTACATGAACCTGCAGAAGCACAAGCTAAAGCACAATCTATCCATGGTCCTGCCGATCCTTTAGGTGCTGGTTATGACTACGTGAGAATGGTTGATGAAATGAATACTACTAGAGGTAAGGCAAGAGCTGTATTACCTACAAGTGGTATGAGGAAACTACTGAATGCTCCAGAAGGTTCAGTACGTGCTCAACTATATGATGAAGTTACTAGTGCTATTGGTGCTCATAGAGGTATGGATGCATTGATTGAAGGTACTTGGAAGCGATCACCAGAAGATTTTAAAATAGCTGTAGATGCAAAAGTACAGGAGATTCATAATTTAGATCCTGCTGAAATGTCTAAGACATTAGAAGGTATGAAGTATAAAGCTGTTAAAGGCGCTTCATTTCTACCAACTGAAGACTTCTTAGTGTATTCAGAAGCAACTAAACAAGTTATGGAGTTACTAACTCCCGATCAACTTAGAGCTTCTGCAATGGTGGTACAGCAAGCTGCTGATAGCGCTTCAGGTGCTGCTAAAGCTAAGGTAATACTAGAAGATGTATTAGAGACTTCACGTCAAACTGAGAACATGCTTAGTAACTTAGGATTAGTCCTTAAGGAGACCAGAGCAGTTAGATATCTTTGGGGTTATACAGGTAACTTACTTGATATGACTAAAGGTAAGAGGTTTGATGCTAATAAACTAATGGAGTTAGTTGACGGCTTTGAAGAAGGTTTATCTAAATCACATCAAGAGGCTTCAGACTTTGTTAAAGAACTAAGAAGAGTATCCGTAGAAGAACCTAAACTATGGAAAGCTATCACTAGAGCTTATGATTTAACTGAAGGTAACGTATCTGATATCTCAAAACTAAATCGTTGGGCTGAAGAAAGTGTTAGCCTAGGTAAACTATTGGTAAATAGAAACCCTAAAGTAAAGAGTTTAGTTGTACAAGGTTTACATGGTATTCGTTACAACAGCTTACTTAATGGTTTAGCACCAGTAAGAGCTGCTTTAGGTAACGGTATACTTACCATTAATAAGCCTATATCTATCTTTGCTGGTTCAGCATTCCAAGCTGCTACTGGTGATTTCACTTCAGCTAATGCTGTATATAAACGTGCTTTATTTACTTATGGTGGTGTTGTAGAGAACTTCCAACGTGCTCTAAAACATATGGCTAAGGAATGGAACTTTGCTGTAGCTAACCCTGAGCAAGCAATGCTTAGAGGTAGACATGATATTAAGTTTGCACAGAGTGACCAGCTAGACGTTGTAGAAGCTATGGCTGAAACATGGGAAGCTGAAGGTAAAACTGGCAACTTAGCGTTGTTGAATTTAGCTAAAGTTACGTCTTGGTATAACAATCTATCTATTAATAGGTGGGGAGTTAATGCACTACATGCTATTGATGGATTTACGAATTCAATGTTAGCTAGTGGTTTTTCAAGAGCACGTGCTTATGATGACCTGTTCTCAGAAACAGGTGGTGTAATTGATGATGTATTTGAAAGTAAGTTTGCTCAGAAGCAACAAGAACTATATGATAAAGCATTTGATAGTACAGGACTACTAACAGATGAAGCAGCTAAACATGCATCCAGAGAGATTGCTTTAAACTTAGATAGTGAAACAGCAAAAAGAATGGAACACATGATTGAGTTGTACCCTGTACTTAAACCGCTATTCATGTTCCCTAGAACAGGTGTTAATGGTCTTAAAGTTGCTTGGTCCTATAACCCACTAAGTGCTCTACCTGACGCTATTGGTAAAGGTAATAAAGTATTTAGTGCAACATCAAAAGCTGAAGTATTAGATGTACTTAGAATGCATGGTATCACTGATTTTGCTGATCCTAATATAGCTCTTCAAACTTTGAAGAATGAATATAGAGGTAGGCAGATGATGGGAGCTTCACTAGTAATGGGAGTTGGACTCCTTGCTGCTAATGGAGATCTAACTGGTAACGGTCCGTTTGAAGCTTCAGAGAAGAAAGATATGATGCGCCTAGGTTGGAAGCCACATAGCATTCGTCTTAATGGTGAATGGTATAGCTACAAAGGTTTAGAACCTTATCAGCAGATACTTTCAATGGTAGCTGATGTATCATATAACGCTAATAGAGTTGATTCTGCAATAACTGAAGATTGGTTCCAAAAGATTGCTTATGCAGTAAGTATGAACGTGACTAATCAAACCTTCCTAAGTGGTATGGCACCACTAGTAGGTATTATCAGTAGAGATGAAACTGCTATTAAGAGATTCATTGCAGGATGGACAGATCCACTAGTACCGTTTGCTTGGTCTGGTACACGTAGTGTATTGAATAAAGCTATTACACCACAACTAAAAGATGTAGAGAATGATATCCTTGCTTACCATAGAAACTACAGTAAGTTCCTATTCAATAGTAATGATGAATTAAAAGATCAATTAGATGTTTATACAGGTGAACGTATCAACTACCATGATGGACCTACAGCAGCTGTTAATGCAGTACTACCGTTCTTTAAATCTAATGGAGGTACTGAACCTTGGAGACAGTGGTTACTAGGTACTGGTTGGAACAACCTTAATACTTTAAGAACTAACAAATTAAACGGTCAACCTTTGACTGATGATGAACGTTATTTCATTAATAATTGGGTTGCTAGATACGGTGGACTACAACAGAAAGTCATTCAATTAATGAAAGATGATATCCGTGGTGGTTACACTGAACGGTATAAAGCAAAACGTGGACAGCAAACACAAGAAGAATATTCCATTGGTGATTCTTATGTACATGATGAGCTAGATAAAATGCATAATGAAGCATTTAAACAAGCTTGGAATGCATTAGAGAATGAGAATGCTTCTTATAAATCAATGGGTATCTTAGAGAAGTATAAGAAGGAACAGTTAGAACGTGGAGACACTAGAGGAGCTGATAGCACACAAAAACGAATAAAAGGTTTACTAAGTACAGTAAAAGAAATTAACTAATTAAACACATGGCTACAACTGAAAAAGAACATACGACAACAACAGCAACTACTTATCCATTTGACTTTCCATATCTTAATGTAAAAGATGTACAAGTTGAACTGAACGGAGAGAAGCTGACTCCAATTGAAGACGAAGACTTAAATAGTAATCCAACTAAGCCTCACAAGTTTACTAGACAAACAACACAAATAAAATTAGTTGATACGCCAACTGCAGGGAATAAACTACGGATCTATAGAACAACAGATGATTCAGGCTTAACCTCCACCTTCTACCCAGGTTCAGCTATTAGATCGCATGATCTAAATGATAACTTCACTCAAAACTTATACGCAACTCAAGAGAATACTAAGGATGCTGATTTAGCTCTAGATAACTCTAGGCGATGGGATGCCACATTAGACAACGGGAATGGTAATTGGAAGTCAGCATTTGATAAGTCAGCCGATGCAGTTGCTACTGCTAACATTGCTGATGGTAAGGCAGATGACGCTGTAGAAACAGCAGATGACGCTAAAGACGCTACTGATGCACTAGTTGGTGTATATAACACTACAACCAATCTTTGGGAGACTAGAGGACATGGTAGCGGTAGTGATCCTGAATCTGGTGTGGGTAAAGCACTGGATGATTCTTCATTAGCATTAACCACGGCCAATGCAGCAGATGCAATTGCAGATGATGCTTTAGAAGCTACTGATGCATTAGTTGGTAAGAAAGTAAATAACGTTTGGGTGACTAGAGGTCACGCTGACAATGCAAATGGTGATCCTGAATCTGGTGTGGGTAAAGCACTGGATGATTCAGCGTATGCAGTAAGTACTGCAGATACAGCTAAAGATACTTATGCAATACCAGCATCAACTGCAGCTGAAGCAGCTGAAGCAGCTACTACCGCTTTAGTTGGAGTTAATACTGCTGCTGAAGGTGCTACACCAGTTTGGGTGACTAAAGGTCATGGTATAACTGGAGATACAGCAGAAGGCGTCGGTAAGGCACTAGATGACTCAGAAGATGCACTAGAGGCTACAGACGCTTTAGTAGGTAAGAAAGTAAATAACGCTTGGGTGACTAGAGGTCACGGTGTACTTGGGGATACAGAAGAAGGTGTTGGTAAAGCATTGGATAACTCAACCCTTTCACTAAATAACTCTAGGAGATCTAATAATGCTACACCTCCAGTTTATACATCTGCTATTTCAATCTCAGAAGATGCTTACGATAATGCCGTAAGGCAGTCAAGTGATCCGAATTGGAGTCCTTCAGGCGGAACTGAGTCTGCTATTAGAATTGCTGAAGCTGCTGAAGTAACAGCAGACCTTGCAGAAGGTATAGCTAATACAGCTAGTGCAAACGCTACAGCAGCACAGAATGCAGTAACTAATGCAGAACTGTTTACACCTTATGCAACAGTAAGTGATATCCCTGATAATAATGTCTCTTCTATTACTGTAGCGCCGACAGCTCAAGGTGATGGATATACAAGCACACCAGTAGTAACTATTGGTGTAGAATGGACTGTCGCTACAGCATACATTTTAAACAATGAAGTTTTCAACGGTAGTAATATTTACTTGGTAACTACCGCTGGTACATCTGCGGCTGCGCCTTCAAATGGTCCTACTGGTACAGGTACTTCTATTACAGACGGTACAGTAACTTGGGAATATAAAGGGCCTAAAGCTACAGCTACAGCAGTAGTAACTGATGAGAAAGTTACTTCAATAACAGTAACTAATAAAGGTAATCACTATACAGGCACACCAACAGTAACTATTGCTGCTCCCCCTGCTGCAACACCTCCAGCTACAGCAGCACAAGCTTATGCAACAGCAGTAATGGGGCCATTGAATGAAGAGACAGCAGAAGTTGCTGATTCAACTGGGCTTTCAGTCTTTACACCACTTACAGATATACCTGCAGGATTCGGTTTAGGTGACTCAGGGCTTACAGTAAAACTAAAATACGATACTTCTACAACTCCTGATACTTGGAAGTTCATTAGCTATTTTGCTAACGATGCTGAAATACGGTATTGGAAGAAGATTGTAATTGAAAATCAAATAGAAATAGACCGAAACTACACAATCGGTGACGGTAACAATGCCTTTGGCGTTGGACCCGTGACAATTAAAGATAATAATGACCCTGAAACACCTGGTTACACACTAACAATCCCTGAAAACTCAACTTACTTGGTACTTTAATTATGGCTGGACCTTACGGAAAACTAAAAGCAGACAAACTCGTGTGGTGGAATTCCGCACTAGATGGAAACGGCGTTGTAATAGGAGATGTAGAAAATACACTTGAAACTATCGCTAATAAAGCAAGCTTAACCGGAGCTACTTTCACAGGTGATATCAACGGTAATTTAGTAGGTAATGTAACTGGTAACGTAACTGGTAACGTAACTGGCAATGTAACTGGTGACGTAACTGGTGACGTAACTGGTGATTTAACTGGTGACGTAACTGGTTCATCAGGCTCATGTACTGGTAATGCTGCTACCGCTACTACTGCTGGTACATTAACAACAGCAAGAAACATTGGTGGAGTACCATTTAATGGAAGTGCAGATATAAATCTCCCAGGTGTTGACGCTGCTGGTACTCAAAATACAACAGGCAGTGCAGCTACAGTAACAGGTGCTGCACAAACTGCAATCACCTCTGTAGGTACACTAACTGGACTCACTACGTCTGGTAATATTGAAGCAGTTGACTTAACCCTTAGTGGTGACCTTACAGTTAACGGCACCATGACTACTGTTGATACGGATAACTTAGTAGTTAAAGATTCGTTAATCTATCTAGCTAGGGAGAATACTGTAAATACCTTAGATATTGGTATTTATGGTAAGTATATCGACAACTCTGCACCTGAATATACTGGACTGTTTAGAGATCAAACTGATGGTAAGTGGAGACTGTTTGATTCACTAGAAGTAATACCTACAGATACAGTAAATACATCCGATGCAAGTTATGCTGCCGCAACACTTGTTGTAGGTACGCTAGAGGACAGCAAAGGTGATGTAAGATCTATCCCTGTTAATGCTCAGTCGTCTAGTGCTACTTATGTCGCTGCTACTTCTGATGCTGGTAAATCTATAAGTGCAACAGGTACGACTCAAACAGTAGAGCTGAGTGGATCGGCTGGTTTCTCTGCTGGAGATGCCGTGACCATTATTAATGGAGATTCAACAACTTTAAATATCACTGCTACTAATAGTTTGAGTCTTAGAAATACAGCAGATGCAGCCACAGGAAATAGAGCCTTGGCTCAATATGGTATGGCAACTGTTTATTTCACCTCGGCTACTGTCGCCTACATCTCAGGTGCAGGGTTAAGCTGATGGCTATTCAACAAATGTTCTTAGGTGCAGGTGGTAAATCTAGCACTTCAATTGATGAGATATTCAGTGTAGATCTATATCCAGGAGACGATACACCCAAAAACATTACTACTGGTATTAATATGGATACTACTGACGCTGACGGTGCTCATGGTATGGTATGGTTGAAATGTAGAAACTACTCTTCATCTTCACATATCATTTACGATACAGTTAGAGGTGCTAAGAAATATTTACAAAGCAACAGTAACACAGCTCAGACTAATTTGACAAGTAATAGCCCGGCTGTGGGACTCACTGGATTTACAGGTGCTAATAATGATGGTTTTAGTTTAGGATACAATTGGGCCAATGAAAACAAAGCCTCCGCTGGTGCTGGGTATCCTGCTGGCCAGCAGCTCGCATGGTCGTTCAAGTGTTCACCTAAATTCTTTGATATAGTTCAGTTCACTGGTAATTCTTGGAGTGGTACGAGCGCTCGTACACCTACTATAGCGCATAATTTAGGCACTAAACCAGGATTTATTATGGTTAAGAGATACGACTGGTTAACCGGAGACTGGTATGTCTACCATACGGCTTTAGGAGGAGATTATAGGCGTTTAGAGTTAAACAAAACCGATCAGCAGCAGCCAGCAAACGCTCCAAACTCCACCTCTTACTTTGCGAGTAATAGTACACATTTCGACTTCAATGGGGGTCAAATTGGCGGCTCAGGCTTGGGTATGATTGCCTACCTATTTGCTGAGGATGAAGATAACATTAAATGTGGTGATAGTACCTCAGCAGGAGGGGCCTCCGACTGGAACACAGTTGAACTTGGATGGGAACCGCAGTGGATAATGCTAAAGGCAGTCGATTCAATTGGTGGATGGCAGGTATGCGATACTGAACGTGGTATTAACACTCCAGGTAATGATGAAATAGCGGAAGTAAACACCGGCAACGTCATCCATTATGGTGATATATTTGAACTCTACTCAACTGGGTTTAAATATAGAACAGGCTATGTTGGGTCTGGTATAAAATTCGCATATGTAGCTATCAGAAAAGAAGAATAGTGATTGAACCACCTATCCTCCCTTCTTTAGAACTGCCAGGACAGTTAATACCTGAACCACCCATACTCCCTGAGACTATCCTCAGTGTACCTACAGCAGACATACCGAGCTATCAGCCTATGGTAGCTCCTCCAGAGCTGTTAGTACCTCCTGTAGGCGTTCCTGGTGAGAATGAAGAAGGTGTAACTGAAGAGGCTAAACCTCAACAAGCACCTGAAGTAAGGAAGATAAATATACCTTGGACTGATGTAGAAGTACCTGTACCTAAAGAAGAGATAGTAGTGACTGCTGCAACAACTGCGGCAGTCTCTGTTGTTGCTACTTTAACAGCTACTTCTATCTTTAACTATCTGGTTAAAGCATTTAAACCTGTATTTATGCAGGCTGTAAAACGTATTCAAAAGAAACTTGGAAGAGACCAAACAGGAAAAACAGAAGAATGTACTAGCGAAACTGAAGGACGGGATGGATGATAAGGAAGAACAAATCCTTATCCTATCTACCTTTGTTCGTCTAGGAGTAGTTGTGTGGGCTGGTTTTATTATCTCCCTAAACTATATTGAGATCCCAGGATTGGGACAACAAGTACCAAAAGATATAACCTTTCCAGCTAGTATTTTTACTGGCGCATTAGCAACATTTGGCCTTCAACCTAACAACAACGGTAACAGTAAGGAGAAAAAAAAGAGTGAGTAAATTATGGATTCTACCCTTACTACTAATACTGCCAACAGCAGTTCAAGCAAATTCAATAACACCTTCCTTCACGCAAGGGAGTATGCAGGCAACAACGACCACAACTCAAACAGTTACAGAGACAATCGATACAGAAATCTTTGGAGGAGCTTACGACAGTTGGTCTGGAACCAACGTAGTACCAAGCGCAGCAATCAGAGATTCCAACACGACATTCACAGTACATACAGCAGGGGATCAGTTTCAACTGGAGACTGTAACCAGAGCAGCAGGAGTAGTAGAATCAATCGAAATCGACCGTTCTATTACAACAAACTCTACTACTACATCGCTCTCTATTTTCTCGCAGTAACACCTGCTTATGCAGACGATGTATATAACAATGCTGCACCTTCCAGTACAGCTACAGGTAACGTAACTAACCAAGCTGTTCAGTTCCAAAATACCGGAGCACCTAGTAGGCAAAACTATGGTGCTGGTATTGCTTGTAACGGTAGTACGATGACGTTTACTCCGTTCTATATGGGGAATGATTCCATTCCTTATGACTACGAAGCTTACGTCAGAAGTAATAACTGGGGAGCACAAGTTAGTTTTATGGTCCCCTTAGACTTTTCTACAGTAAATAGGTGTAAAGCAATAGCTAGACGCCAAGAAGAGAAATTAAGGCTGGACTATGAATTAGTTAGAGCACTTAAATGTGCAGAACTACAACAGAAAGGTTTCACCCTTAGACCCGGATCAAGAGTAGAACATCTATGTCACGATGTTGTACCGATTGCACTATTAACCACAAAAACAACACAAACACCATGAGTACATTATCTAGACTACGTGAAGAATCAGCTAAGAAAGCAGCCGAAGCAGCTGCTAAGCCTGCTAAGAAAGCGGCACCAAAAGCAACTAAGAAGGCACCTAAAGAGACTAAGTAATGGAACTATTATTTCTATCCGAACCAGCATTTTGGATCATTGTAGCTTTAGCTTCAGAGCTAATTGCGTTGTCTCCACTTAAGGAGAACTCTGTCATTCAAAGTGTCTTGACTCTACTCAATAAATTCAAGCCGAGTAAAGATGACAAAAAAGAAGGCAGCTGAAGAGAGATTTAACCACCTACATAACCTCCTGACAGAAGAACTTATCACCCGTATGGAATCTGGTGAAGCTAGTGCTCAGGAGATGAAAGCAGCTATTGATTGGCTTTCTAAAAATGATATTAGTGGTGTTGCTTATGAAGGTAATCCCCTAGATAAACTAGCAACCATCATGCCAAAAGTTGATCCACAATTAGTACAAAGTAGACTTTATGGAGGAAGAATAAATGCTAAATGAACTAGGTTTACTAGGAGCACTACTAGGTAAAAAAGGTAAGAAACAAGCTCTAAGCCTAAGCTCATTATTGAAGATTGGCGGGCTTGTAGGTAAAGCTTTACCTAAGAAAAAGAAAAAGGATAACCCTCTAGCTATTGGCGGCTTACTAGGTAGGGTTATTAGCTGATAATGAATTCTAATACTCACTATTCTAACGGCAATAGGAAAGCTCAACAAAAAGCCTATAACAAAACAAAGAAAGGTTTAGCTCTAAGAACAGGTGCTAATAAGCTCCGTAAGAAATTAGGTCTCAAAGTAGGTGACCCTAGAGATGCTGCTCATAACAAAGGTAGTACTACTAAAGGTAGACCACAAAAGAGATCAGTTAACAGAGCTAGCAGATTGAAAATTAGAACCGCATGATCCTATACCCATCGCCTGATTACTACATCCAAAATCTAATAACCATGCAAAGTCCTCAAGCTAGGCGGCTGTGGCGACAAGCCATTAAGGAACATTTTGACTGTACATGTGTTTACTGTGGAGAAACTTATGAATTACACAAACTTACAATTGACCATGTTCGACCACGTAGTAGTGGTGGACAGGATATTACAAGCAATCTTGTGGCCTCGTGCCAACGATGTAATCAGGAAAAGGGTAGCCGAAACTGGCGGCAGTGGATGAGAGAAACCTTTGGGTTTAAACCAGATAGAGAACAATTAATCCTTCAACATATTAACTAATTATGGCACAAACAGCACGGCAAAGAGGCTTAGATAAAAATAAAAAGGAGCATGATTATGAGAAGAGAAGAAGCCTTCAATCTAAAAGACCGAAACAAAAAGACGGTGAAACTTTAAAAGCTTATAGAGCAAGACTTGAAAGGTGGGCATCAAAGTATGATATAGGGAAACGGGTATTGGATTCGCTTTCGGGTGGTGGTAACAGTAAAAACACTAGAACGCAATTTCCATCCAACGCTAAAGGTAATGAACGTTTGCGTTCAGAAGATAAGAAAGTAGCACCTAAAACACCACCTAAAACACCACCAACACCACAAACACCACCTAAGACGCCACCTAAGACGCCACCAACACCACAAACAACAGCTGCTGATAAACCAAATCCGCTACCTAAGAAGCAAACAACTCAGGAAGTAAAGAAAGCTGGTAACGATCCGATGATGGTATGGGCGAAAGCTAATGCCAAGATGATCGAGAAAAGTGGTACTAAAAAGCAAAAAGAATTACTTAGAAGGTATAAAAAACATGGTTTGAAGAAAGCCTCTAGCTCTCTAAAAGTCAATGCTAAGAATGATATGGATAAGTATTCAGGAGTAAAGCGTGGTGATTATGGGAATGCTTGGCGATAACGAGTAGCCGCTTAAACACCAAACTAATTAACTAATACGGCGGTCCGAAAGGGCCGCTTTTTTTATGAGATATGATAACAGATTTACAATGGGAAAGGTTTGTAATAGCTAGAAAAAGATTCTCTGAACTATCAAATGAAAAGGCTGCTGCCACTACTACTAAATCAAAAAAAAGATTAGATAAAAAAATCAGAGGTCAAGGCTTAAAACAACAGACGTTTGGTGGGACTCAAACTAGGTATAACCCAACTCTTCAACCTGGTATGTGGATTAACCCTGCTACCGGGAAAACTAATACAGAATGGCACCACGCTTTACCTTACAACAGAGCATTACCTTATTTTAAGTTAGTCAAAACAAGGGAAGATCTAGACAAGCTATACAAGGCATTTACGTCATCAGGTATAGCTACTGGTAACGAAGTGACAAACATGTTTGATCTATTAATTGATCTACATGACAGTAATAATCCAAACTCAATACATGCTGTAGAAAGGGCATTAGGTATGGATGCTACTGATTATTATGTACCAAAAGGAGCTAGTCTTGATGAAGCTTTAACTACAATACCAAAACTAGCATCAGATGTAACTGAAAGTAAGAATAGAATCAGGAAGCTACAATTTGAAGGGAACTTAATTGGAGAGTCTGGGAGCGTTATTAGTGAAGGTATACTTAAACAAGCCGATAACACTCTTACAAAGCAAGTAGAACAAACTGCATCAAAGGCATTAAGTGATGAATACCATTCAAGAATAAATCAAACCAGACAGCAAAGCCTAAATGCTAATGCAGAGGGGAAAACATCAACTCCTGAAAGTATGCTTATTAAGCATGGAGATGAG
>Ga0315316_10003234_pt1 | contig 11798 bp, 10 predicted proteins | sample M160m3416metaG_FD_203702 | JGI IMG/M metagenome (GOLD analysis project Ga0315316, IMG submission 203702) | Ammonia-oxidizing marine archaeal communities from Monterey Bay, California, United States - M1 60m 3416 | ecosystem: Environmental > Aquatic > Marine > Intertidal zone | place: USA...
AAAAAGATTTTGTAATCCTAGAGTCTAATGCAGGATAAATTGTGGTAGTCCATCCACCACCAGAAATTCCAACCATATGAAAATTTTCAAATGAATAATTATTAGATAAATGATTTAATGTCACAGTGATGGGTGTAAAGAAATAGCTCATACTGGAAAAAGTTTCTGATTCAAGAAATACGAATTGATTATGTTTGAATAATTTCACTTGACCAATATTTTCTAATTCAATTATTGGTTGATTATTTAATCCAATCAATGGCATAGAAAAAGCGGCTACAGTAAAACCATTATTAAGAAATTTTTGTATTGTAGATTTACCATTAATGAAACCACCTGAATGACCTTGATGATAAATGATTAGATCTCCATTATTATTTTCAGGTGAAAATATGTAAACAATTGATGAGAGTCCATATTCCATATCTATCGTTAAACGATCAATCTGTTTAAGATTAGAGAGAGCAGAGAATCTTTCATCAGAGATATCACTATCAACAAAAGTTGGTAATTGTTTTGGTAAAGAATTTGTTTTCCAAATAAATTGAATTAGTTCCTCTCTTTTTTCTTCCAGATCATTTGTATTTTGCAGAGAAATTTTATTATCTACATCAACAAGATCAAAAGAACGATTATCTAATTCCAAAGTATTTGTTTCTAGTTGATTTTTCAGGTTATTTGATTCAGAATAAGGAAAATATTTGTAGACACCAACAAAGATTCCCAGGAAGAATATAATCACAAAAGACAATAATAAAATAATTATTAGAATTCGATTCATAGAAGAACTTTATTTATATACATTTAAGCAATATTGTGAAATTATCATAAGTATACTTGTTTGTATAATGATTCTTTTTACTTCATTAGAATTTTCAACATATTTACCATCTTGCCTGAAAAAAGCAAAATGTTCTTATCAATTTAAATTGGTTATAATGTGAAATTCAATATTGAGAATATTAATTGCATCAGGTGCAGGTGGAGGTACTTCGAAAAAAAGTATTGGAAAATATTTTCACTTGAAAGAATTTGGTGAAGCATTAAAAAAAATTGGACATGAGTATAAACTTGTCAGGGAGGTAGATTATGCACGAGGATTTCCAAGTAAAAATCCTATAGAGTGGTTTTCAAAAAAAAAATTTAATGATTTAATTAATGATTATAATCCAGATGTAGTTTTCGTCGATAGACAATCTCATTTTGGTTTAGAAACTATCAAAAAAGGTATTCCCTTATTTGTTTATCTTAGAGGGCATTTTTGGTCGGAACAGGAATGGGCAAAAAAAACAATATACAAAGATCCACTAATGCGTATGGTTGTTAATTTACGGAAAAAAAATGCTGAAAAAGTTTTTCGTGAATGTCAAGGAATTTTTATGACTGCAGATTATCTTGATAAGGTCATAAAAGAACATATTCCTGATGCAAAAACATTTCATTTTCTTGAGGGATTAGATGCATCAAGATGGTATCCTGCAAATGGAATGACTTTAGAACATCCATGTGTAGGTATGTCACATGATGCAAATTGGTGGGGAAAAACAAAAGAAATGTTAACACTAGATGAAGTAGTAAAAAAATTACCAGATGTGCATTTCTATTGGGTAGGAGATGGACAATATAAAAAAGAAATTTTAGAAAAACTAGAAAAATACAACAATTTTCATTATCTTGGTTTTCTTTCCTATCCTGAAAAAATCAGGGAGTATTTGACAGAGATAGATATTTACGCATTACCTACAGGTATGGATACAACTCCCCTCTCGTGTAGAGAAGCTATGGCAATGGAAAAACCAATAATAGCATCTAATGTTGGAGGTATTCCTGAAATGATATATCATGAAAAAACTGGTTTACTTGTAAATGAAGGTGATTATGAAGCATGGATTAACTCTATAGAACAATTAATTGGGAATAAAGAATTAGCAACAAAGTTAGGTAAACAATCTAGAGAATTGATTCTTGAGAGATTTAATTGGGACATAGTTGCAAAAAAATTTATTGCTGTTGCTGAAAAATATATTGAAAATTAGTTAGATTTAGGATTTGATTTTTTTAGATAAGAATCATTCATTTCCTTAATTAAATTTAATGTTTTATTATTGATTAATTCGAGATTTGGAATAACACAATGACCACCTATGTATCCAGGATACATTTTTGGTCTATTTCCTAAAAATTTATGAATTTCATCAGAAAAAGTCCACATTTCATCATAATCCACACCAAAATTTTTTGCTATGACATTAGTAATTTGAGAATAATTGATTAACCAACCCAGATATGTTGTATCACATAGAATTTTTGCTAATTCCAGAGTCTCAGGTGTTGACATTAGTTTGGTTTTGATACCACAGTTTTTCATTTTTTTTGAGAAAGATTTTATGGCCCATTCTTTTTTTGGAGCAGAATTTGATAGTGCAAAAAATTTAGTATAACGTTTCATATCTTTAGACATTCTTTTATGTACACCTCTTATTGCGCTAAATATTAAAGGACAATCAAGTTTTTTTTGCATTTTTTCAGTAGTTCCAGGTGGAATAGTACTATGAATTACAATACATTCTGGTTGAAATTTTTTACTTAATTTAATTAGATTGGAATCAAATTTTTTTGTCACTGGAATTGCAATATGCAAGAAAGATGTTGGGATATCATTAAATTTATTAAATTTTTTCTCATCCATAAGTTTTTCATTTAGATCATAACCCACAATATTTTCTTTTTTAGAAAGGATTTTTAGAATTGGGAGACCAATCTCACCTAGCCCAGCAACAACATCTTTTTTCATTACTATTTTCATTTTTGCATACTAAATTAATCTAATGTAGTATTACTACTCATTTCTTTGGTAATGAATAATCTATACCAGATTTCAAATGCTAAAATACCTAAGAATTTGTTAACATATTTGACATCTAACTCTGGAGAATCAATATGTTTTTTGATCCATTCATTATTTATCCACTCATCTTTTACTACTCTTGAATTAGACAGAAATTCTTTACATAATGAATGACCATGTGATTTCCAAAGGTTAATTGTATTAACATTAAATCCTAATTTTTCTGAAGAAACTAAAGAATCATGGCTATTCTTTTTTAAGATAGAACGTAATGGTATTTTTCCAATATTTGAAATTTTATCATATTTGTATTTAGCTGGGATGTGTGGACCAGATGAAATCAAGTAATCATTAAGAATTGGAGTAAGTAAATTCATTTCAAGAGAATTAATTATTCTTGAATTTACAGGATTAAAGTTATACAATAATTTTCCATTGTAATCCGCCAGAAATACTTGTTCTAAATTGGATAGATTGTTATCAAAATAAGGTATTAATTGTTCATGAATTAAATTCCATGAAAAATTAGATTTTTTTGTAAAAATATCCTGTTGATCAGGAACACGATCTCTTTCATGACATTCAAGATATGCTTTTGTTTTTTCCAATGGGGTTGAATTTTCATTTGTCAATGAAAGAAATTTTTTGTATCTAAATGTATAACCACCAAAAAGTTCATCACCACCATCGCCTGAAACAAGAAATTTTGAAATAGATTGTGATGCTTTTGCAACATAATACCAATGTAGATCCCAAAAGGGGAGTTTTATCATACTAATTGCTTTAGGTAATTCAGAAAGATAATTTTCTAGATCGATTATGGTGTGATTTGCATCAAATGTATCGGCTATTTTGGATGCATTTTTAGTTTCGTCAACACTATTTGCAAATTTTATAGATAAAGCTTCTATTTCAATATCAGGTTTCATTTTTCGCAATAAGGACAATACCAATGTGGAATCAACTCCACCGCTTAATGCGATACAAATTTTCGGATTATCAAATGTCTGTAATTTTTGTTCAATATTATTACAAATTGATTTTTCAATTTGATTAGAATTTGGTGGATCTTGCGTAGATTTAAAATCGTGAAAGTTTTTTTTAGGAAGATTAGAAGTTATGGATGGATCGTATCGTAATGTTAGAATGTTTACAAGAGATAGAGAATTAATTAATTGTGAATTATTGTCCACGTCCAAGTCCTCTAAAAATTAGATTTGCATTTTTTGCAGAAATTGGTTCAATTATTCCTCTTGTATCAATTAATATTTTATTATTCATTTGATTAAACTTGGAAATTTGTAATTGTTTAAATTCATCATGACCTGTGACAATGATTGCGGCATCTACATTTGCAAATAAATTATCAATATTTTTTTCAGATTTAATTCCAAAAACATCAACATCTTTGAAATATGGATCGTAAATGCATACATTGGCTCCTAATTCTTGTAATTTTTTGATAATAATTTCTGCGGGAGTTAATTGAATATCTTTAACATTTGGTTTATACGATATTCCAAGAATCAAAATTGTAGATTCTTTAATATTTTGATTACATTCTTGAAATGCGTCTAAAGTTAATTTGATTACATGTTCAGGCATTTTTTCATTAATTTTTCTACCTGATTCAATTATACTTAGATTAGAATTTGTTCTTCTTGCAGTATTAAGAAGTTGATATGAGTTTATTGGAAGACAAGGTCCACCTACGCCAGAACCAGGATAATGAACTTGGAAATTATATTTTTTTTGTGCTGCTTCTAAAACTATGTTTGTGTCTATTCCTAATTTTTCAAACATTAATGCAAGTTCACTGATGTATGCAATGTTAATATCACGAAAAACATTTGTTGTTAATTTTACAGCATTTGCAGTTTTACAGTTTGGCATTTCAACTAATTCAACATTAAATACAAAATTATAGATTGATTTGATTATTTCTGTGATATTTTGACTAATACCTCCAACTAATCTTGGTAAATTTGTAAAATCATGTAATATTTCTCCAGGATTTGCATTCTCAGGACAAACACCAATAAAGAAATTTTCATTTATTTTCAATCTATCAGATGTTGAGATTAATGATACCATTTCATCTTCAACAAATCCAGGTTCAATTGTACTTTCAACAATAACTAAAGAATTTGGAGATAGTACTTCAGATAGTTTCATACCTACAGTGCGTAATGCAGAATAATCTGGTACATTGTTTTCATCCATAGGAGTAGGTAATGATAAAAGCACTAGATCAGAGTTTGGGACAGCTTTATCAATGTCAGTAGTTGCAGAAAATTTTTTATTTTTTATAACATCATCAAAAATTTTATCATAACCTGGTTCATCCTTTAATGGAAATTTTCCAGAATTGATATTTTGTACCAAACTTTCATTGATATCTACACCGATTGTTTCTAATCCAGATTTTGCAAAGGATAGAGCTGTGGGAAGACCAATTCTACCAATTCCTATAACACAAACTTTTAGTGATTTTGAGGTTAGTGAATTTAATACATCCTCAACATTATTCATATTAATTCTTGAATTTGACATGATATCACATATGCCTGTATTTTCAACCTATTTTTACCTATTATAATTTTGGAATAAAAGCTATCATTACAAAATTATAAAAGCTTGATGATGAAACTAATAATGAATTTCTGTGACTAAAGTAGTTATTACTGCAGCTGGAAAAGGTACAAGATTATTGCCGTTTACAAAAGAAATGCCCAAAGAAATGATGCCAATTTTTTCTAAATCTTTTACAGATAAGAAAGTCGTTATACCATTATTGCAATATATTTACGAACAACTGTACTCTATGAATTTTAGAGATTTTTGTTTTGTAGTTGGGCGTGAAAAAAGATCTATTGAAGATCATTTCACACCACATGAAACTTATCTCAAAGAATTAAAAGGCGAATATAAAAAATTTATTACAAAATTTTATCAAAAATTAGAAAATTCACATTTAGTATGGATTAATCAAAATAAACCTCTAGGTTTTGGCGATGCAGTAAAACGTGCTGAAAGATATGTGGGAAAAGAGGATTTTTTGGTACATGCAGGTGATGTTACAATTCTAAGTAAATCTAATCACCCTGTAAAGAGACTAATTGAAATATCTAAAAAGAATCCTGATGCAAAGGCAATATTACTCTGTAAAAAAATTAAAGACTCAAAAAGATATGGAGTTCCAACTGTAGAAAAAATTTCTAAAAATGAATATTTAGTTACAGAAGTAGTGGAAAAACCAGAGAATCCTATGTCAAACTTTGGAATTTTACCATTATACTTTTTCAGATCAGATATATTTACAAGTCTTAAGAGGATAAAACCAGGAAAGGGAAAAGAATTTCAATTAACTGACGCAATTCAAGATTTGATAAAGAATAAACAAAAAGTTCTTGCTATCACATTAAATAAAAACGAAGAAGAGATTGATGTTGGAACAGTTGAATCATTTAAACAATCACAAGAAATTACTTTTAGTAAAGCATGATTACTGTAAAAAATGGTTGGTATTGATATGAAAATTGGAGTTGTTGGATTAGGATTTGTTGGACTATCTCTTTCAAGCGTCTTAGCCTCTAAAAATATTTCTACAATTGGGATTGATTCAGATAAAGAAAAATGTAAAACAATTTTAAATGGAAAACCTCCTTTTTTTGAGCCTGAACTTGAGAAAACATTGAAAGAAGGTTTAGGAAAAAAATTTCTAATTAGTGACGATTTTTCATTATTATTAGATTGTGAATTAATTTTTGTAACTGTCGGAACACCTCAAAGAAATGATGGTTCAATTGAACTTAGTATCATTAAAAACGCTATAAAAAAAATAAGTTACATACTCAATAAGAGTAAGAAAGCTCAGACAGTGATTATTAAAAGTACAGTAGTTCCAGGTACAATGAAAAATGTTGTTTTACCAATTTTAGAAAAAGGATCAAAAAAGAGAGCTGGAAAAGACTTTGGATTAATTTCAAATCCAGAGTTTTTACAAGAAAGTAGTGCAATTAAAAATACAAAATTCCCGCATCTCATAATTCTTGGCGGTTATCAAACACTATTTATGAAAAAATTTAAAAAATTTCTCATAAAACTGCATCCTAACACAGAGATTATTGTAACTAATCATCAGACAGCAGAGATGATAAAATATGCAAATAATTCTTTTCTTGCAACTAAAATTAGTTTCATTAATCAATTATCAAATATTTGTCAAAGAATTCCTGAAGTAAACATTGACGAAATAGCAAAAGTAATTGGATTAGATCCTAGAATAGGACAATTATTCCTTAATGCAGGACCAGGTTATGGAGGTTCATGTCTTCCTAAAGACATGAAAGCACTCATAAATTTTTCAAATAAGGTGGGCGTTAAACCAACATTATTAGATGCTGTTGAAGAGATTAATGTAAAACAATTAAACCAGATAATAAGTCTCTTAGAAAGAAAAATAGGAAAAATTAATTCAAAGAAAATAACAGTCTTTGGAACTTCATTTAAACCAAATACAGATGATGTTAGAGATTCAATTTCTATTCAGTTAATACAAAAACTTCTAAAAAAGAAAGCAAACGTAACAGTTTTTGATCCTAGAGCTATAGAAAATACTAAAAAAATATTTGGAAAGAAAATATCCTATGGAAATTCTATGACTGATGCGCTAGATAAGAGTCAATGTGTCATTATTATGACACATTGGAAACAATTTGAAAAATTAGATGCGAGATATCTAAAAAGAATGAACAGGAAACTGATCATTGATTGTAGAAGAATTTTTACAAACAAGAAACTTGATGCAGAATATATTGCACTAGGTTTAGGAAAATAAAATGAGATATGCTGTTACAGGTGGTGCAGGTTTTGTTGGAAGTAATCTTGTGAGATTATTAGTCAAAGAAGGACACGAAATTACAGTTATTGATAATTTACATAAAGGAGAAAAAGAAAATTTAGAATCGATTCTCTCTAAAATAAAATTTGAAGAGATTGATGTGAGAGATTTTCATAATTTAGAGAGAATTTTGAAAGATACTGATGGTGTTTTCCATCAAGCGGCATTAACGGTTGTGCAAGATTCATTTGATAATCCTGAAGAATATCATGATGTAAATGTAAAAGGAACAGAGAATATTTTTCAATTAGCAAATAAACACAATTTCAAAGTTGTTTATGCAAGTAGCTCAAGTGTTTACGGACATCAAAATACTATGCCAATTAGAGAAAATGCTGAAAGGAATCCAATAAATCCATATGGAAAAACAAAACTTGATGATGAATATTTATTTCAAAAATATTCAAAAATGGGAACAAAAATTATTGGTTTAAGATACTTCAATATTTTTGGGAAAGGTCAGACACTTGAATATGCAGGAGTTATAACAAAATTTTTAGATAGAATTAACCAAAAACAGCCTCCAATAATTTTCGGAAATGGTTCACAAATTCGGGATTTTATTTTTGTTGGAGATGTTGTTATTGCAAATTTATTAGCTATGGAAAGTTCAGTATCAAATTCTTTAGTAAATATTGGAACAGGAAAAGCAATAACAATTTTAGAATTAGCTAATATGATGATAGAGAGTTCTGGACAAGATTTGAAGCCTATTTTTAAAAATTCTTTGGAAGGTGATATTAAAAAAAGTCAGGCAGACATTTCGCTAGCTAAAAATTCTTTAAATTGGAAACCAAATAAAGAACTTCACGATTGGTTAAAAGAAATATTTTTCGAATGAGCATCCAGTAATTTTTGTGTAATTGACAGATCATTAAGAAAAGGACCAGGAATTGGATTAAAACTAAACTCTTCAATATTAAATCTAACAGTATTTTCTAATTCCGATAGTTCTTCAGGAATTTTAAAATTTTGATTATGAACAATGTTATTAAGAAATGTTTTGATATTCTGATATCTTCTTATGCGTAATGATTCAAGTTTTTGATTATCAAGTTGTAATGATTTAGAATTATTAATACTAGAAATTGCATCAAGCATTTTTTTTTCTGCAAGTTTTTTCTTAATTTGAGGTTCAAATTTTGTTGAGGCATAATACAAAAATGGTTTAATATGTTTTTTATTAGATTTTAATAAATTCCAAAATAAACCATTTCCGGTTTTTTGAGATAATTGATTTTTTTGTTGTTTAGTGGTTTTAGATTCATATTCAATAATTGTTTTAGATTTTTTATAATAATCAAATACATTTTTCCAGGTCCATTGAGGATTGTTAACTAAAGAATAGATTCCAGGAGTATAATCATTTTCCAAGCATTTCATTATTGCATCGTTAATTGTTTGGATATGAACAATATTGGATATTTTTTCTGGCGATATACTAACAAGGACCTTATCATTAGAGAGTATTTTTCTAAAGTAATGAGTTCTAGGTTGATTTTCACCAAAGACTTGACTTATTCTAAAAATAAATATTCTTTTATTATTTTTTTTAGATTCAGATAGAAGTAATTTTTCTAGATGAGTTTTTTCTTTCCCATAACTAGATTTAATTTTAAAATTTGAAGAATTGGGAACTATGTCATTTGGGAATACATTGATTGTACTAAAATAAAATAATGTAGAGTTAGGTTTAGAAAATTTTACTGCATTTTTTATTATATCTTCATTAACTTTTTGACTAGAACGAGTTTGAGAACCTGAATATTTATCAACAGAATATGAAGATATTATCACAGAATCAAGATCATTAAGAGATTCTAAGGCATCATTTTCATTTGATACATCAGATACTCTACATGTAAAATTGTGATGATTTAAAAAAAGTGAACCTATTTTGTTACGAGTAATTGGAATTAGTTCAACATTATTTTTTAATAGAAAACAAAGCTCTGTGCCAACATTACTATTTGCACCGATTATTCCAAGTTTCATTTCTTTCTACCCATTTGAAAAATATTAGATATTAGTTTAGTAGTTGAGAGTGAGGTTTCAAATTCAGGATCTAATTGTGATGATGATATTTTATTGATGAAATCTTTCCATTTTAGATAATATGCTTGTGCAAAAGTTGATGCAAAATGGTTTTTTTCTTCTAAGATAAATTTTTTATCAGAATTACCTAGAGAAATTTGAAACGAAGAATCAGGAATTTGATGATTGAATTCAAGTTCAACATCTTCAAAGAAAATATTTGTTTTAGGTTCAACACGTGATATCTGAGTTCCTGTATAGTCAACAGAGAATGAATTCTTATCATTTACATCAAATACTACTTTAGATTCTAGATCAAAGTTTTCTTGCCATAAAATATTAGCAGAATTTACAGATATGTTTTCAAAGAGAAAACTTAGTTGATTAATAGTGTGACCAGCAGAATCACGTAGAAATCCACCACTGATTTTTGGATCATTTCTGTATGAACTTTTTGTTATTCCTGTTTTTCCATTAATTCCACCTTCTATAATAGATATTTTTTTTATTTTTCCAAATATTTGAGATGAAATAATATTTTTTATATTTTGGGTGGTATTGTAAAATATTCGTTCATAATTACAAGTGAATTTTTGTGATAACTCTAGTAATTCTTCATGTGATTTTAGATCCATGACAAATGGTTTTTCAGAAAAGATATAGTTTCCATTTTTAGCAAACTTCTCTAAGTAGTTCTTTCTTGCACCAACTGGAAGTGCAATTAGAACAATATCACAGTCAGGGAAAGAAGAATATTCATTCAATAAAATAGATTTTGTATTATATAATTTTGCAAGAGTTTTAGGATTTTTTCTATCAGCAATAAATTTTAGATTAACATCATCCATACATGATAATAAAGGTAAATGAACAGAAGATGATATATTTCCTGCACCAATTACGCCCACATTCATGATTCGGATAAATCTATTTGTTAGATTAGTGTTTTTACTAAAATCATAATTTATTGAAGATGAAAATCTTAGAAACAAATAACTACAAGATTTTTTAGACAGATTTAGGGTTAAGATAGATGAGTAAAGAAATTACAGATATGGTTAATTGGGCAAATATGAATAATCAATTTTCTAATTTCAAAAATAGTGATCCAACTAAATGGGCATTTATTGAAGAATTTTTAGATAAAGATTTTTACGAAGAATTGCATGATACATATCCAAAATTTGATGATAGTTGGGATATTCAAGAGGGTGGAGAGTACGGAAGATTATCTTATAGAAAATTTTGGAAAAGAGATGAAGGAAGATATTTTTCAGATGGAAGCCTTAGACAACATGTTCTAATTCAAGAAGAGGATTCCAGATATAGTAGATCATGGAATGAGTTTATGAAAATTTTGTGGTCTAAAAAATTTATTGAGAAATTAACAGAAATGACTGGAATTGAAGAACTAAATCTAAAACATATGAATTTCATGTATGCTAGAAAAGATGGATTTCAAAATACACATATCCATAACCATAGTGATAAAACATTGATACTATTCGTATATTTTTCTAAGAATTGGAAGAAAGGTGATCCTGGTGGAACATTTCTTGCAGATGGAATAGATTTTGATGCAAAAGGAGAGAAAGAGGGAAATTCAAAGATAATTTTTGAACCAGGTAATTTAGATAATACATCATTAATAGTGTTAGATGGACCATATGCAGCACATGGAATGAGAAAAATTACCAAAGATGTAGAGAGAAGAGGAATTCAAGTAACATATGAACCATTCAACACTGAAAACGGATGGCATACTGACAAGGGAAGAAAAGTCCTAGACCCAGTAGAACTATAAAAAAGAGATAATTTTACAAGAGAAATTAACTATAATTAATTAGAAATTATACGACTAGATATTATACTTGATGAAATATTAAAAAATAAGTTGAAATTATTAATTGGTGCATCTAGTTCAAAAATTTTTCACTTGAAGGAATTTGCACAAAATTTAGAAAAAAATAATGTGGAATGTAAAGTAGTTTTTGATTCTGATTTTGCGGACGG
>Ga0315316_10003235_pt1 | contig 11798 bp, 8 predicted proteins | sample M160m3416metaG_FD_203702 | JGI IMG/M metagenome (GOLD analysis project Ga0315316, IMG submission 203702) | Ammonia-oxidizing marine archaeal communities from Monterey Bay, California, United States - M1 60m 3416 | ecosystem: Environmental > Aquatic > Marine > Intertidal zone | place: USA...
GTCCCGGGCAGGGAAACAGGCTATTATGTCATGAAGAGCTTGAGAGGGAAGCGCCATTCACGGCAGAAACGACAAAAGCCTCGGGGATCCACCCATGCTGTTCCCGGCAGGTGCTCACCACCTGGTTGGCAAAGTCATTTGCTTCAGTGGCTTGGACGAGGTTGATGGTGCTGCCCCCGAATCCACCGCCCATCATGCGTGAGCCCAGTGCATTGAGGTTGCAGGCTATATCGACCAGGGTGTCCAGTTCAGGGCAGCTTACCTCGAAGTCATCCCGCAGTGAGGCATGGCTGGCATTCATGAGTGATCCTGCCAGGCTAGGGTTCCCGGAGGCCATGGCGGCGGTGAAATCCTTTACCCTGGTAATTTCCGAGACCACGTGATGAGCTCGGCGATAGAGTTGTTGCCCGAGGCGGCCGCGCATTTCCTGAAGTTTGGCCATGCTTGAGTCGCGGAGTGTCCGCACGCCGAGTATTTTGGCGCCCGCTTCACAGTCATCCCTGCGCCGTGCATATTCCCCGTCGGCCAGGGAGTGTTTGACTTTGCTGTCGATGACGACCAGGGAAAGTTCCGCGGGCAGCGGGAAGGGTGAAACTTCAAGTGTGCGGCAATCAATTCCCAGGGCATGGTTTTCCAGTCCACAGTTGACGGCCAACTGGTCCATGATGCCACAGGGGACACCCGCATATTCATGCTCGGCCTCACGGCAGAGTTGCGCGCGCTCCTTGGCTGGTAGTTGAACATTTGCCAGAACCTCCACGATGAGTGCAGTGGCCGATTCAAGGGCCGCGCTGCTGCTCAGCCCTGCTCCGGCCGGGAGGTCACCGTCGATGGCGATGGCAAGGCCACCCGGATCATGGCCGGCCTTGCGGTAACCGGCAATAACCCCGAAGACATAGTTTGCCCATGCGCTTCCGGCTTCCAGCGGGGTGATATTTTCCAGGTCAACGATGACGGGTGGCTCATTGCGGGCTGAGCTCCATATGCGTGCCTCGTGTTCCCTGATCGGGGCTGCTGCCGCGACCACATAGCGGTTGATGGCCAGCGGGGCGACCAGGCCGTCCTGGTAGTCAACATGCTCGCCGATCAGGTTCACCCGTCCGGGGGCGCATGCGCTGAAGAGGGGGTCGCTGGAAAAGACCCTGCTGAAATGTTCGCGGCAGGAAGCCTGAAGGTTATGAGGCGAGGGCAAGGCGGGTTGGAGGATGATTACTTCATCCAGTGAAGGTCATTCCAGACAGGGGTGTCGTTTTTCACCGGGGTTCCCGGAGAGGAGCGGCCATTATTGATGATTGCGGTTATCTTAGCCGTCAGTGAAGTCACAATCTCCGGATGCCTCGCGGCGAGGTTGGTTGCTTCCCGGGGATCCCCCTCGAGGTCATAGAGCTGGGAGTTCATTGTTTTCTTTGCCCCCCTCATGATGAGTTTCCATTTTCCCTCACGGATGGCGAATCGTCCCTGGCTTGAGTGGTGAATGATCGGCGGACGTTCTTTGACCGTGTCCGGGGCAAGCATTTCGGCATAGAAACTGTTGCTGTCCTCCCCGGCGTTATTGGGGAGATTTTTTCCCAGCATTTGCGCCAGGGTTGCCAACAGATCCGTTTGGCATACCGGGGCATTGAGCTTGCCTCCCGGCTTGATCTTTGCCGGCCAGCGGATGAAGAAGGGCACACGGTGACCGCCTTCATAGATAGAGCGTTTGCCTTCCCTGTAGATACCGTTGCTTTGGTGGGAAAATTTCTCGGCGCGTTTTTTCCAGGTGGTTTCCGGCCCGTTGTCACTGGTAAAGATGACGAGGGTGTTTGTTGCGAGTTTCTCCTCATCGAGCAGCTTCAGGATTCGCCCGACATGATAGTCGGTCTCTATCATGAATTCCCCATAGGCTCCGGCCTTGCCCTGCCCGCGGAACTGCTCCAGGGGGATTACCGGCTTGTGCGGCGAGGTTAAGGGGAGGTAGAGAAAAAAGGGATTGTCCCTGCGTGCATTCCCGGCCTTGCCCCTGATCCACTCGATGGACTTATCGGTGAATCGCGTGAGGCATTCCCGGTCAATAAAATCCGGGGCCACTTCAAGGCCTTTACCTTTCGGGTTGCCTTTGCGCCCGCCGGATTCCCGGGGATCCGGCGCTTCCCCGGCTGACTTCTGGTAGGGCGGCATGATGCGGTAGTCATCAATGGCAATCCTGCTGGGTTTTTTAGAGGTGAAGAGCAGGGGAGGGACCTTGGCGTGGCGTCCCTCAAACCATGCGAGCACGCCGTAGTTCATCGAGGCGGGAATGCCCCAGTAATAATCAAAACCTTTATCCAGGGGCATATCCTTGACCGGTTGTTTCCAGTCCCGGTTCCCCTTGGTTCCGGGGAAGTCCATGCCAAGGTGCCATTTGCCGACCATGGCCGTTGCGTAACCGTTATCACGCAGTAAAGAGGCAAGGGTCATGCGCTTATCCTTTATCAAACAGGCTCCCTCAGCACCCATGACGCCGCGTTTCAGGTTGGTCCGCCATGAGTAGCGACCGGTCAACAGGCCGTAACGGGAAGGTGTGCAGACGGTGTCAGAGGAATGTCCGTCGGTGAGGGTGATACCTTCCTTGGCCAGCCGGTCGATATTTGGGGTCTTGAACCTGGATTTGGGGTTAAGGATGGAGGCATCCCCGTAACCCATGTCATCGACATAGATCAGGATGATATTGGGGTTCTCCACTGCCCGGGATGAACAGGGAAGATATTGAAGAAAAAGCAGGATGAGTGCGAAGTATTTCATTTCAGGCGTGACTTGTATTCGGGGCGCTTGCGCCATTGGTCAAAGTAGGGCTTGTAGGCATCGACCTCGGTCCAGAAAATACGTGGCGGCTGGGGAGAGTTGACTTGTCCTTCCGGGTAGTCGCTGCCCTTGACACTGGCTTCAATGGATTTTACCGAGCGGCGCATCCGGTTCTTCATTTTCTTGGCGATTGCCGGCTCTTGATTGATCAGGTTGTTGGACTCGGCAGCGTCCTTGGCCAGGTTGTAGAGCTCGACCCTGGCAGGGTTTTTCCCCTTGGGATTTTTTGGCAAGGAGAGAATCTTGTAGTCATTGTCGATCACGGCGCAACGACCGCGGCTGTGGAAGGGGATGGGTTTCTTGCGTGGGCCGATTTCCCCGGCCATGAGTGGTGCCAGACTCAGTCCGTCCTGCGGTTGCAACATGGCCGAGGCGGGAAGTCCCGCAACCTGTGCGATCGTGGGGAAAATATCCATGGCTCCTGCCGGATAGGCCGTAATCCTCGGGCTGTCGATGCCCCCTGGCCACTCGATGATTGCCGGTACCCGCAGGCCGCCCTCATACATGCTGCCCTTGAAATCGCGGAGCCCGCCAGTGGTGGAAGGCTTGAAGCCGGGCAGGCCACCGTTGTCGCTGGTAAACCACAACAGGGTATCCTTGTTGACGGCCAACTCACGCAGGCCTTTTCTCAAGGTTCCGATGCTGCGGTCCATTGCCACGAGTTCGCCGTAATGTTCCCGGGCCTTGGCGCTTAATTTATTAAAGGGTTCCTTGTCGGCCTCCAGCGCCATCCACGGGCTGTGTGGCGTACCGTACCAGATCACGGCGAAGAATGGTTTGTTGGACTTTACCTGTTGGGTGATGAACTTCAGGGCCTCAGTGACGATGATTTCCGAGGAATCGCCCTTCAGTTCCTCGAACTTTCCCTGCCGGCTCATTACAGGATCAAGGTCAAAGAAGTTTGTGACCGAGAGCCAGGTGTCAAAGCCGAAGGGGCCGGGACCGTGGCTGTCGTCCTCAAGGATCGGAACACCCGGGCCGCGTAGTCCGTTAAGGTGCCATTTCCCGAAGTGACCGGTTGCATAGCCGGCTTTCCGCATCGCTTGTGCCAGCGTTTTTTCCTGGTCACGCAGGGCGTATCCATGATCAAAGACCCCGGTGCGGTCATGAGACCTTCCGGTGAGGACCGTGGCACGGGTGGGTGAGCAGACAGGGCCTCCGGCGTAGAAGCGGTCAAAGCGCAGCCCGTTGGCGGCCATGGCATCCAGGTTTGGAGTCTTTAAAACCGGATGATTATAGTAACCGGTTTCGCCCCATCCCTGGTCATCGGCCATGACCAGGATCACGTTGGGTGCGGCTGGGACTGTGCCCAGCAGGGCGCAGGAAAAAAGAAAGTGGAACACGTGGTTTTTCATGGGCTTATTCGTTGGAGTGAAACGATGTGGCGGCTAGAGCCCGCCCTCCGGCTGGAACCTGGCCGGGGAACCCGGCGGGGCGGAAAGTTCGACGCGCAGTCCCTTGCCCTTGCGCCGCTCACGACGGATGGAGAATGTCAGGGAATGTCGTCCTTCGCTCAGCAGCACGGGCTCGGCGGGATCCCTGATTGGTCGGTCGTCGATCCAGAGTTTCAGTCCTGCAGCATCATTAAGGGTCAAGCCGACCTTGCCGCTCTTCTGCACCTGAACAAAGCCGCGGGCAAATACCTGCGGCTCTTCACCGAGTTCAAAATCCGGGAGATGACCATCGGTCATGCTGAAGCGAGTTGCCCAGGGGGAACTTTCGTTAGGTAATTCATCGGGATTTCCCGGGGTCACCTGCCACTTGCGAATCACGGGACTCTCATCGTTGGCATAGGGACCTGGGCGTCCCAGCAGGGACACAAACCTTGCAAGGTCGAGAAATTCCTGGCGGTTTTTGAGTTGATCAACAAGGCCTGCCGGCATCAGTGAAGGCATGGGCTTGATCCTCTTGATCGAGGCCTTTGCTATATTAACTTCCCGCCCGCCCTGCGCGGAGTCACGGATGATGATTTCCTTCTCACCCTTGTAGGAGATGGCTCCCATGTGAAGGGTGCCATCGACAAGTGAGATTAACTGGTTCTCGTAATGCTGGGCGATGCTCTTGTTGGGCTGCAGGATGGCCTCGATAATGTAGTCGGTCTGGGCAGCTGCCCCAACGGCCACAAGATTGGGGCCAATCGGTGAACCGACCGGGCCAATGGCGTGACAGCTGAAGCAGGCGAGTTCCCTGCGGCGGAAGATTTTTTCACCCTCTTCGGGGTTACCTGATTGTATGACTGCGGCAGTGAGGAATTTCCTGTTTTCCTTCACGAGTAAGCCCGTGAGTGAACTGGGAGGCGCAGCCGCAAAGCTTTGCGCCAGGCTTCTTGGCAACTGTCCGCTGGCCCGGTGGTAGCTTGAGAGCAGGTCGAGAACCTGAGCATGGGGTTTTAAGCCTTCAAGGGCCTTGGCGAGGGCAGTTGCACCGCCGGAGCGGCGAACAAAGGCCTGCACGAGGTGAATCGGATCGGATGGCCCGGGGTCAACAAGAAGAAGCCTTGCGGCCGCGCTGGCAGCATCCTGCATATCAGCCTCAATGAGGCCGAGGACTGCGAGGTAACGCTGCGTGGTTTGCCCGTCGCGGGCGAGTTCCTTCAGGTCCCGGGTAATTTCAGGCTTGCCAAGTTGTCCCAGTGAGGTGGCTGCTGCCCGGCGGATCCCACTGGCGCGGCTACTGTCGTTAAGGATGGCCGTAAGCTCGGGACCGGAGCCCTTGAGCTGCCATGTCCCGAGGTTTGCTGCCGCCGCCGCGGCCACTGAGTTATCGGGGTGTTTGAGAAGTTTCTTCAGTGGGTTGATGCGCTGCCCGAGGGAGATGTCCCCCCTGCGCGCCACGCGGTTAAGCCCCTCAAGCATGACAAGCATGACCTTTGGGTTGGAGCCGGGAGCTTGACCGGCAACGGCATCAACCACCATGCGGGTATGCCTGGTAGTGGGCTTGGCGACCAGTCGCTTGATGACCGATTCGGTCTCAGCAAGGGTTGGGGATTTCTTGTTGAGGTGTGCCTTGAGGCGCGACTCAAAGCCGATTCCCGCCTGCTGCTCGGCAAAATCACGGTGAGCTTCCCTGGAAAATTTCAAACGCCCCTCCTCAATGGCCGGGCGCCAGTAGGGTTCAAGCGCGGTGACCGTCTGCGGCAGCGCGGTATCAATAAAGGGGTCGCGGGGATGATCCAGTGCCGCAAGCACTGCAGTGAACGCCTCTGCCCTTGGGATGTATCCGGCGGAGAGGATTGCTTCCATGCGCGTACGGGGGAACGTGTCGCCGGCGGCCTTTGCAAGTAAAGCGGAAGGGTTATCAATGGCCTCATGCCAGTAACGGATCACCCGTGCGCCGGCCGCACGTGCACGCCCGTCTCCTGAGTCCAGGACACGCTTGAGGATGTTCTCGCTGGGGCGCTCTATATTCTGGCATGTCCACATGGCCTCGACCAGATGGTGGTCGTGATCGCTATCCTCCGGGTCCAGGGCATTTACCCAGTCGGCAAGGGCTATGGCGACTTGATCGCGGTCGCGCTCGCTGAGCATGGAGCGTGCCTGGTGACGCGTCCAGCTGTCCGGGCTCTTCAGGTGGTTGAGCAGGGTGGTAATGCCGGCATTGAAAAGTTCGGGCTTCTTTACCAGGGGACGTCCTTTTGCCGTGATGCGCCATATCCGCCCATGCTCATGGTCCCGGCGCGGATCACGGAAGTCATGCTTGGCATGGTTGATGATCGAGTTATACCAATCGGCAATATAAAGTGCCCCGTCGGGGCCTACCTTGCAGTCGACAGGGCGAAAGTTCGGGTGGCGGGATGAAATCAGCGGTGGCAGGACATTGGCACTGAAGCCTGCGCCTTTTTCGATAAACTCGTAGCGGATAATGGCCCTGCTCTTGAACCGGCAGGTCAGCAACTGGCCACGGATCTGCTCGGGGAGGTGACTGCCTGAGGCGATGTCGCCGCCACATTGTTTCTCGGTACTGAGCAGGTTCGGGATGCGAATCCTCTGTCCGCTGTTACCGGTGGCCGGAGAGAGGTAACTGACCCTTGGATTATCGACAAAGAAGGATTGTCCCCAGCGGTCAAAGACATGCCCCCATGGATTGCCGACCCCGATCCTGGCAAACATGCGCAACTTCTGTGTGCGTGGATTAAACTGATAGACTCCCCCGTTGTAGTTGCGTACCACGCCGTGGATCGTCTCCACCTGCGAGTGCAGGAAGATGCCCTCCTGGAAGTAAAGCCATCCCCCGGGACCCCGTCGCCAGGCACTGATGGAATGGTGGCTGTCCTCGATCCCGAACCCGGTCAGCGGAAGTTCCCTGGTGTCGGCGACATCATCCCCGTCCGTGTCCCTGAAGAAGAAGACATCAGGGGTCTGTGCGATGTAACATCCGCCGTTTGCCAGTGCAATGCCTGTCGGCATGTAAAGCCCGTCAGCGAAAACGGTCGATTTATCGGCTTTGCCGTCGTTGTCGGTGTCTTCCAGGATGATGACCTTGTCGTTGGCCTTTTCACCGGGCTTCAACTGGGGATAGGCCCAGGAACAGGCGACCCACAGGCGACCACGCGCATCCCAGGTCATATGGATCGGGTTGGCCAGCATCGGCTCGGCGGCAAAAAGGTTAACTTCATAACCGGGCAATAGGGAGAAGTTGGCCTGCTCTACACCCGGGTCATGGTTGCCCATTAAGCTGGTATCGGAATTAGCCAGGTTCTTCTTACTGATGCCCTCTGCCTTTTGTCCCGTGGCAGTTGTTGCCGAGAGCAGAATAAAGCTGATAAAGGTTAAAGCGCGTTGCATCGGTTATTCTGGTGAGAGGATCCATTCACTGGTCCCGGGCTTGATAGTGGCCCTGAGCTTCTTTTCCTTCACGGTTGCCAGTTCATCGAACTTGATGACCTCGGCGGGCAGGGAGCGTCCGCTGGGCGAGGATCTGCGCTCACCGACGATGTGCACCTGGTTGAGGGCTTTCCAGCTGTAGGTAAACTGAAGGTTCTTGTCGTTGACCCCCTGACGATAGGTTTCCACTCCCCGGTGCGCGGGTGAGCAATCAATGGTTACTCCCTTTGCCCATTTCTCATGACCGGCTTTGGCTGCCGGTTTACCGTCGATGGTGAGGATATAGGTTCCCGGGGTAAGGTTATCGACGATCAATTTGTCGTTGTTTCCATCCAGTGAGTCGTGAACTTCCCCCCTGAATGGAGGAATCAGGCTTGGAGGGCTGTTCGCCTTCACGGTAAACGTGATGCTCCCGTCACGGGTATGGGTTGCCGAGATGATTGCTCCCCGGGCAGTGGCTTTACCTGATTGTGCATCGACTTGGAGTAACCATGAAGGCGTGCCGGGAAGAAGTGTTTCGGCCAGGATGTGACCGGCGGCCCAGTAGCCGTAGGCGTTGAGGTGGATTCCGTTGGTCGTGAGTTTTGGGGCAGCTTCGTCCTCCATCAGGTAGAGGGTTTGCTCATAGAGGTTGGCGAAGGGGATGGCGTGATCCTTGGCGACACTTTCCATGGCACGGGAATAGGCGCGCAACTCATCATTGCGGCGCTCAACTGACGGGGTGAGTTCCCCAAGGTCCTCATGGGCGATGGGGGAAACAAGGACCAGCCGAACTTGTGTTTTGCCGTTGTATTTCTTGCCCCTGTGCAGGGTGATAAAATTCACCAAGTCGCCGCGGAATGTCTCGATACCTTTTTTCCCCGCGAAGGATTCCCCCATGCCGAAGCAGGCAATGATCACGTCGGTGCCGTGGGCACGCAACATGGACTCCTCGCTGGGGAAATTGGTAGGACGCTCACGGGAGGAAAGGGTGTCTGCCCCCCATCCCAGATTACGAACGGAGACCGGATTTTCCCGTGTGCGCTGCAGCAGAAGGGTCTCAAGGTAGCCGTGAACGCGCAGCTGGTCGGCAAAGGTATTGCCGATAATGGCAATGTGATCACCTGGCCTGATTGCCGGCTCGGCACCGGTTCCTGCCGGCAACCATGCCAGTAATGCACATGCAGCCAGCGTTCTCATTGTTGCTTCTTTTTTTTCCCCTTGTCGGCGCGCTGAATCTTCCAGGTGGCAATTTTTTCCTCAGGCCCGGGCAGTGGCTTGTCGGTCGCCCAGCAGATGCCGTTTACCAGCATACGGGTGAATGCCTCCTCGGCGAAATCGCCGGGATGGCCCAGGGTGGTGCCGAACACCTTGCCCCCCCACTCGTTCTCCCATGCCCATGCCACGACATCAGCCTCATGCTCGTTGACCTGGATGGTGCCGAAGGGTTTTTCAACAAGCCGGGCTCTCCCGGTGCCGGTGCCGGTGACCAGCGGCAGGCAACCACCCTCCAGACGCGTCAGGTAAAGGGTGCCCGGAGAGGTCCAGTCGGTTTTCGTGATATGACTCATGATTGGGTGCGACTTGTATTTTGGGACAGTTTTAATCTGCGTCGTGCCGGCCTGGTGGACAATGTAGGGGGTTCCCAGCGCGCGGCGGCCAAAACCGTCATTCCATGCAAAGCGGGGGTGGCCTTTTGCGTATTTGAAGGAGTGATTGGCTGTGCGCAAGCCGATCACCGGTTTGCCGCTCTTCAGGTAATCCTCAATGGGTTGCCATTGCGCATCGGGAAGCTTGAGGAAGCGCATGAAGAAGATCGCCACGTCGGCCTTTGCCAGTGCGTCAATTCCCGGCAGGACATTCTCTGTTTTCTTCTCCGGATCACCTTCCCCCATGACAATGGTGGTGGAGAAACCCAGGCGATCGAGCTCCTTGGAAAAGGCGGGCATGGTCAGCTCCGGTGAGTAATGCAGGGTGCCTACCACGATGACCGCGTGGGGTTTTTCGACGGCACGGAGCGGAGTGATGCCGACAAGGAAAGGCAGACATGACAGGGCGGCAGTGAATAGCTTGCTGGGAAAAGTCATGGTGCTCAGAATTCAAGCAGGATGTCACCTACCTAGAGCTTGGCCGGGTCAATGACAACGTGTTTCACGGACTGGCGGCGATAGGTGTAGGTGATGTGCACCTTGAGGTCCTTGGCCTGGATAACGGCAGGGTAGGAATATTCACCCTCTGCCCGTTCCAGGGTGAGGACGGGTTCCCAGGTTTTTCCGTCGCTTGAAAGTGCCGCGTTGAGCATATTGCGCCCGCCATGTGCTCCGCCGCGCACGGTGTGGTTGTAGATAATCAACTGCCGGCCATCCTTAAGGCTCACCGCATCAGTTCCTGCGTTTGGGTTTGGCAGGTTACTGGCGCCCATCAGGCTCCATGTCCTGCCCTTGTCACTTGACCAGCTTTGGGTCACCACGTCCTGCCGGCTGCGGCACATCACCTGCATGCGCCCATCCGGGTAATTCAGGATGCTTGGCTGGATGGCGCCGAACTTCCTGCCGTCATTGATGGGTCCAATGACCTGCCAGGTCTTTCCCAGGTCGCGACTGAGTTCAAAGTGTACGCGCCAGCCATCATGTTCACTGCTGGAGGGGCAGAGGATGGAGCCGTCTTTAAGCTGGATTGGCTTGTTCTTCACCGGACCAAGCAGGTGGCCAATGGCTTTGTTTTTGCCCAGTTTCTTGGGGGAGGACCAGGTTTTTGCGTTATCTGTTGAGGTGCGTACTACTCCCCACCATTTGCTGGGGCTGGGACCGACCTTGTAAAAGAGCATCAGCGGGGCGCCTTCCGGTAAAAAGAGCACCGGGTTCCAGCAGGCGTATTGCTGGTCTTCAGCCACGGAACCGTCGGCTACCTGTACCGGTTTGGACCATGTGCCGTCAATTTCCTGTGAAGTCCAGATGCCAACGTCCCTGTGGCTCTCGTGGGTGCCGCCGAACCAGGCGGCAACAAGGCCAGCCGGGGTCTCAACAAGAGTGGAGGCATGGCACTGGGGGGTTGGCCTTTGATCAAGGGGATAAATCAAGGCGCTTTTCAGGCAGGCGCCCTTGCCTGCGCTGATGGGAGCAGGCAGTTGCTTGTCTTTACCGTGTGAGGCACCTGCCAAAGCCAGTAACAAAAAAAGGGTCAGCCGGTACATTTCAACGGGGGGATTGCGGGGAAAGCGAACCGGTGTTTTTTACCGGGATGTTCTGCGGAGATAAATTAGTGCTTACTTGCCCCAGAGCTTGATGTCATCAAAGTCATTCATGTCATCAAAGGAGCCGATGCCGATGCGCCCCTTGCCGAAGGTCTTGTCAACGACGCTCATGTGGGGCTTGGTCATGTCATCGAAGAAGATCTCGATCTTGCCACTCTTCGTGTCGCGCACGACCTTCACCTGGTGCCAGGTGCCGTTTTTCCAGGGTGTCTTGTTCGTATTTTTCGTCAACGGTGCCCGTGGGGCATTCTTGACAATCATGACCTGGCCACTCCTCGGGTCGGGACTCGCCCCGCAATGAATGTAGTAAAAATTCTGTGGGTCCTGCCAGTTGAAGAAGATGCAGCAGTCGCGATGACCGCCGGTGTCCTTAGTACTCATTACGCGGAAGGTGAGCACGAAATCAGTGACCTCAAGGTCCTTGACCAGGGCAATGTGGTGCGGGCTGCGCACCTTGGGGTTGTAGCTGCTACCGCGGCGGTTGATGCCGAAGACCTTGTTACCGTCAACCTCACGATGGGTCCAGCTTTTCTCATCAGTCGCCTTCCAGCGCTCACGGCCTTTCTCAAAGTCCTCACTGAAGATGAGGGGCAGATCGGTTTTGGGATCGGCACCCGTGGCCGGCTGGCAGAATACATTTAAGGCGGCAAGACAAGTGGCGGTGAGCAGGTGGATCTTCATCGGTTGCGGTAATGGTAGGTTGCGGGTCGGTGGACAGGGAGAGTGTTTGCCTTCCTGTTTGTTGATTAAAGGGTATGGCAGGATTGTTTCATAACCGGGCAGGCGAATACAATAGCGTTTTTCACCTGTTTATTCCTTGTGGGCAATGGTGCTTATCCCTTTTGGTAATGGATTTGAGACTCGCCAGTAGGAGATAATGCGTTTATTTAAGGGATTCATTGCCATGAAGAAAACGATTCTCT
>Ga0315316_10003236_pt1 | contig 11794 bp, 11 predicted proteins | sample M160m3416metaG_FD_203702 | JGI IMG/M metagenome (GOLD analysis project Ga0315316, IMG submission 203702) | Ammonia-oxidizing marine archaeal communities from Monterey Bay, California, United States - M1 60m 3416 | ecosystem: Environmental > Aquatic > Marine > Intertidal zone | place: USA...
AGACAAAAGGTGAAGGAGGCTATTGAGCACGCCATGGGCAATGGCGGTTTCAATGAAGGGGAAATTGACGACCTGGTGATTCATAATTGGCCGCGCGGTGAGAAGATTGCCCATAAGGATATCAAGATGCGCACGTTCATCAGTCAGGAGAAGGGGCGCAAGCAGCTCGTTTCCCATGTGTATGATATCAGTTACGGGGTTGTTGAACCGGGCCAGAGCCTTGTTGTCATTGATGACTCCATTGTTCGCGGTACCACGTTGCGCGAGTCGATCCTGAAGATCCTTGCCCGCACCAATCCTGAGAAGATCGTGGTGGTGTCCAGTTGTCCTCAGATCAGGTATCCGGATTGCTATGGTATTGACATGTCAGAGCTTGGAAAATTCATCGCTTTCCAGGCGGCAATTGACTTACTGAAAAATACAGGCCGGGCTTCCCGTATAGGAGAAGTGTATGACCAGTGCAGGGAGGAATTGGGAAAAGCGCCGGGGGAGGCGGTCAATGCTGTCTGTAATATCTATGAGCCGTTTACTGCCCAGGAGATTTCTGATCAGATTGCCCGGTTGATTTATCCCCCGGAAACGAAATGGAAGGGGAAAGTCCAGGTGATTTACCAGAACATCGAGAACCTGCATTCCGCATTGGGGGGGCATTGCGGTGATTGGTATTTTACCGGGAATTACCCAACCCCTGCCGGCATCGCGGTGGCAAACCGTGCGTTTATACAATATTGCGATGGTATAGAGGGTCGTCCTTATGACCTTGGGCTTTAATGCAAGTGAACTTATGAAAGTAATTGTCGTTGGAAAGGGTGGTCGTGAGCATGCGCTGGTGACTGCTCTGGTGGAGTCGGATTCGGGACCTGAGGTTTACGCGCACCCGGGAAGTGACGCGATTTTTGATCTTGCCAAGCGCCTGCCGGCGGAGGTTTTCGATGTGGAATCCCTGGTTGCAGCGATGGTTGCAGAGGAGATTGACTTTTGTGTCGGTGGCGAGGAGTCATGGCTGGCGAAGGGCTTGGCGGATAAAGCCCGGGAGGCTGGAATTCCCACGTGGGGTCCCGTTGCCAAATCAGCTCAATTGGAATCGAGCAAGCAATTTGCCAAGGAGTTCATGGTAAGGCATGGAATTCCGACAGGCGGCTACGCGGTGGCCGGGAGTGCCGGTGAGGCCAAGGCGGCAATAGCAGGTTACCCAACAGTGCTGAAATTTGACGGCCTTGCCGCGGGAAAAGGCGTGGTTATTTGTAATAATGAGGCTGAGGCTGATGCATTCCTTGATGAAGTCTTTGTGGATCATCGCTTTGGAGAGGGCAGGGTGCTTGTTGAGGAATACCTTGAGGGCCCGGAAGTCTCAGTGATCGCTGCCGTTGCTGATGGGAATTACCAGATTTTTACCCCAGCCCGCGACTACAAGCGCCTGGGAGATGGTGATCAGGGATTAAATACCGGCGGCATGGGGGCGGTTGCCTCACGGGCACTCGTAGAGCCTGAGGTGTTGGCTGAGATTGAGCAGAAGGTCATGCGACCCAGCGTGGAGGGGTTGGTTAAAGACGGGCTTGATTTCCGTGGCTTTCTCTATGCCGGGCTGATGATGACAAATGCAGGACCAAAAGTTCTTGAATATAATTGCCGCTTTGGTGATCCCGAGGCTCAGGCAGTGCTGCCCCTTGTTGGCGGTGATCTGGCAGTTTACCTAAAGAGGGCAGCTGAAGGAACGATCGATGAGGACCTGATTTCCTTTGACCAGAGCTGGAGTATCTGCCTTGTCATGGCATCGGCCGGCTATCCTTCCTCCTCACGTAATGGGGACGTGGTGTCCGGTCTGGAGGATGTCGGTGATGCAAGGGTATACCATGCCGGAACGGCGAAAAACGCGGCAGGGGAATTTGAAACCAGCGGCGGAAGGGTGCTTGCGGTTGTTGCACGGGGCAGTGACCGCGAATCGGCGCGTGCTACCGTGTATAGCGAGGCGGGAAAGGTTAGCTTTGACGGTGCGCAGCATCGCAGCGACATCGGCAGCATGCATTTTGACTGAAGTCGCCAAAAATATTTTTGAATCCACATATAGACAACAAACACAGATAAATAAAGAACGATGAAAGTGATTATCATTTACGGCAGTGCTAACGATAAAGAGTTCATGGAACCGGCCAGGTCCTATTTGGATGAGAAGGGCACTGACTATGATGAGCATGTGATCTCGGCTCACCGTAACCTTCCCGAATTAATCGAGTTTTTGCGTGAGCTGAATGAGTCAGGCGAAAAGGCCGTGATCCTTGCTGTTGCTGGATTGGCAGCGGCTTTGCCCGGGGTCGTGGCGGTTGAGACTGAGTTGCCATGCATCGGTGTACCGGTGCCGGGCGGCCCGCTGAAAGGAGTTGACGCCCTGCTTGCCATGTGTCAGGTCCCCGGAGGGGTTCCCGTGACTACTGTGGGAATTCATAGCAAAGCACCGTTGAATGCTGCGATGTATGCGTATAGGATACTAAAATTCGCCGGACTTGAGTAGCACAAATGATGTGAAAGATGAAGACACCGAGGGTAGCAAGATTCTCGGTGAGGATGACCTTTCCAATAAGATCCAGCGCCTTGCTGCCCAGATAACCGAGCGGCATCCGGAACGCCTTCCTTGCTTCGTGGGTATACATACCCGCGGGGTTACTGTCGCCAAGCGGGTGCGGGCCGCCCTTGGTGAGAGCGGGAATAATGTTCCTCTCGGGACGCTGGATATTTCCTTTTACAGGGATGACCTTGATCATCGCAGGGCGAACCCGGTGGTGCAGGCTTCTGAGATTCCCTTTGAGATTGAGGGCGCGGAGATCATCATCTTTGATGATGTCCTGTATACCGGCCGGACAATCCGTGCGGCTATAGACGGGCTGCTCAACTATGGTCGTCCCTCCAGGATAGAGCTGGCTGTCATTATTGACCGGGGGAATCGCGAGCTTCCTATTCAGCCTGATTATTCCGGGGAAACAATTATCACTAAGCGCCTGGACAGGATCAGGGTCTGTTTCAGTGAGCATGACGGTGAAGATTCAATCAGTTTAATTTCCGCATCATGATTGAGCCGCGCAAAGACCTCCTTCAAATAGCCGATCTCAGCCGTGAGGAGATTGAGCACCTGCTAGCCGCGGCGCAACCGTTCAAGGAGCTCTTCAGGCGCTCTGTCAAGAAGGTGCCGACCCTGCAGGGTAAAACGGTACTTAGCCTCTTCTATGAACCCTCAACGCGCACCAGTTCATCCTTTGAGGTTGCGGCAAAGCGCCTATCGGCTGATGTCACCAACCTCGCTGTTGCGACATCATCTGTGGTAAAAGGAGAGTCTGTGCTTGATACGGTTGATACCCTGCAGGCGATGCGGGCTGATTACATTATTATCCGTCACAAACGGGCGGGAATCCCTAACCTGGTAGCGCACCATACAGGTGCGGCGGTGATTAATGCCGGTGACGGATTTCATGCGCATCCGACACAGGCCCTTCTGGACGCCTCGACCCTGCATGATGTGTTTGGCGGGTCTGATTTTTCCGGCCGGCGGGTGCTGATAGTGGGTGATATCCTCCACTCGCGTGTTGCAAGGTCCACCAGCTGTATCCTTACAAAGCTTGGCGCTGATGTCGGGGTAATCGGACCAGGGACGCTGGTCCCGGAGCATCGGCCGGCGGAAATGAAGAAATTTTCTGACTTTGAGCAGGCTTTTGCATGGAAGCCTGACGTAATTTACCTGCTGCGCGTTCAGTTCGAGCGCCAGGGAGAGCAGTTCTTCCCGAGTCCCGGTGAGTATCATTCCGTTTACGGCCTTACCGAGGAGCGTCTTGACCGTGTCCGCGATGAAGGGGTCTGGGTAATGCACCCGGGTCCTGTCAACCGGGGTGTGGAACTTGCTGACTCAGTCATGAGCTATGAGCGCTGCCTGATTAATCAACAGGTTGAGAATGGCATTGCTGCGCGCATGGCGGTACTTTATTGGCTCAAACCCCAGCTGGAAACTCCTGCATGAGTAATATGATTCTTTTCAAGGATGCTTCCATAGCCTCTGCCGCAGACAAGAAGCTGGAGGTTGCCGATGTGCTTATTGAGGACGGCAGGATAAAGGGCGCTGCACCCGGTCTTGAGGTTGAGGCCGGAGTGAAGGTTGTTGAAGCCAGGGGCAAGGTGTTGCTCCCCGGTCTGTTCGATCTGCATGTTCACCTGCGGGAACCCGGACAGACGGGCAAGGAGGATATTTCCACGGGTTCACAAGCGGCTATAAACGGGGGGGTTACCGGTATCGTCGCCATGCCGAATACATCCCCTGCAATTGATAGTGGCGGATTGGTTCGGAGCGTCATGGATATTGCCAAGCGTAATGCCCGCATACCTGTTTATACCACCGGGTGTATTACCAAGGATCGTGCCGGCAGGGAGATGACTCCGATCGCGGGAATGAAGTCTGCAGGGGCGGTAATGCTTACCGATGACGGTTCGCCTGTCTGCAATCCGCAGTTGCTGCGACGGGCGATGGAGTATGCCCGTGAGTTCGACCTGCCCCTCGCTTCCCATTGTGAGACCATGGAACTCTCGGGGCAGGGGGCAATGAACGAGGGCAGGGTGTCATACCAGATGGGTATTCCCGGTATTCCAGCCATCAGTGAAGAAATCTGCATAGCAAGGGACATACAGATTGCCGAATATACCGGTGCGCATTTGCATATCCAGCATGTGACCACTGCGCGGGGGATGGAGATTATTCGGCGAGCCAAGAATGATGGAGTTCATGTGACCTGTGAGGTTGCTCCGCATCACCTGATCTTTAATGAGGAGCATGTCATCGATTACGATACGCATTTCAAGATGAATCCGCCGTTGCGCACCCGTGAGGATAATGAGCGGCTTGTTGCCGGATTAATCGAGGGAGTGTTTGATGTGATAGCCACTGACCACGCGCCGCATACGGATTTTGAAAAGCGACAGCAGGACTTTGCCAGTGCGCCCTTTGGCATTACCGGCCTTGAAACAGCATTGCCCTCACTGTTCCACTATTTCATCAAGCCCGGGGTGTTTGGCTGGGATTTACTGGTGGAACGTTATGCCGCGCAGCCGCGAAGGATCCTGAAGTTGGAGGAGGTCTCCGTTACCGAGGGCTCAAGTGCGGATTTGGTCCTGTTTGATCCCAAAGGGTCAACCACCTTCAGTAGGGATTTCATGCGCTCAAAGGCGGTTAATACCCCGTTCCTTGACCAGACGCTTGATGGGCGTGTCGATATGGTGCTTTGCAATGGTGAAATCCTGCTTGAGCGTGATGTGGACTAGAGTTGATACCTTTTGTCATGACGTATTCCGAGAAACTTGCTACTCGAATTGAGACAATAGGGTCTAATCTTTGCGTTGGGATCGATCCACGACCTGAGTTTACAGGTGGAGACCTTGAGGCTTTTGTTTATTCACTGGTCGAGGAAACAGCAGAATACGCCGCGGCATTCAAACCCAACTCCGCCTATTTTGAGGCCGAGGGGGCCCAGGGGTATGCCGTAATGGAAAGGTTGGTGGCCGACATTCCCGAGGAGATTCCGGTCATACTGGACGTCAAGCGTGGCGACATCGGGGCAACCCAGGCTTATTATGCCAAGGCCTGTTTTGAGAGCATGGAGGGTGTCGATGCCGTGACCGTGAATCCTTACATGGGGTTTGACTCGGTGGAACCGATGCTCAGCTACCCCGGCCGGGCAGTGTATCTTCTTGGTGTAACCTCAAATTCCGGGGCCGAAGACATCGAGTTGCAGTCATTGTCGGATGGCAGGCAGGTCTTCCAACTTGTTGCGGACATGGCGGGACGCGCGAGTTCCCATGAGGGTGAAGTGGGCTTTGTGATTGGATTAACAAATGCTCAGCCCGGTATCCTGGAGGTCATTCCCGACGCGCCACTTCTTCTGCCCGGTCTGGGGGCTCAGGGTGGAGATCTGGATCTGTTGAAGCAAGCCGGGCGCAAGGCGCCGGTGGTCATTAACGTTTCGCGCGGAGTGATGGCGGGAGAAGGAACTGCCGCGGATCGCGCACGCACGTTCCGTGACCGTATTGCCGCGGCACTTTTATAAGAGCGGGATGATTCCCCCGGCACCCACCAACCGGGATGTCCCGAAAGCTGACCGGGGGGCATCTTCAGTTATCGCCAAGTGTCCTGAGGTAATCTTCAAGCCATTGCAGGGCTCCATCACGCCCGGTGAGGGTTCCCTCCAGTTGTAAATCCTGGACATTGCGCAGGACATTGCCGATCTGCGGCCCCGGTGCAATTCCCCGGCTGATCAAATCGTGACCGTTAAGCAGGGGCGGGGGAATGATGGGCTCATTGGCAAATTCCTCCTGCTTGGCGAGGAGGAATTCGTGGTTGTCGAGCCCTCCCCAGCTGCACAGGCAGTCGATACGGTGCAATTCCATTTCATCACGGTAGGTTGCCCTGCCCATAAAGCGTTTGAGTTTGGCGATGCGCATGTGCTGAACATCCTTGAAGGTCATGTGGTTCTCCACGATGTCAGTGACTGCCTCTACTGCACTGTTGGGATATTTAAGGCGCCTGAGGATATCCGCAGCCATTTCTGCGCCGACTTTGTCGTGGCCGTTGAAGCGGATTCTTCCTGCATCTTCATCATAGGAGAAGGTGGCCGGCTTGGCGATGTCATGCAGGAGAATGCTGAGTAAGAGGTGAAGAGGATTGGTGCCGGGACATGTCCCGGTTTTTCCGTATTCCTTCAGCATTAGTCGGGTGTGTACAAAAACGTCTCCCTCGGGGTGAAACTGGGGAGGTTGTTCACATCCCTTCAAGTCGAGAATCTCGGGGATAATGGATTGCATCAGACCGGTTTCAACCAGCAGGTCAAATGCCACTGTCCGGTTGGGATCCAGTATCATCAGCGAGAACTCGTCGCGAATTCGTTCGGCACTGATTTTTTTCAGGTCATTGTTGGCAGCGGAATGTTTCAGTGCACTGAGGGTCTTAGCCTCTATCCTGTAGCCAAGGCGTGCGGAAAAGCGTATTGCGCGCAGCAGGCGAAGATGATCTTCGCCGAACCTTTTTTCGGGGTCGCCGATTGCCCGGATTACACCCCGGGCTATATCCTCCTGCCCGTTCACATAGTCGATGATGTCCCCTGTCAGGGGATCTTCAAAAAGCCCGTTAATGGTAAAGTCGCGCCGCATGGCATCCTGCCTTGCCGTTGAGAATTCCACCGAGTCAGGGTGCCGTCCGTCACTATAGCTCCCCTCATGGCGGAAGGTGGCGACCTCAAACTCGTAATCTCCCCTGAAGACCAGCATAACGCCGAAGTGTGAGCCGACTGCACGGGTTTTCTGAAAGAGGTCCCCAACCTCCTCCGGGCGGGCACTGGTGGCGATGTCGTAGTCAAGCGGGGTTTCCTCACGGATGGAGTCACGTACGCACCCCCCGGCAAAATAGGCAGTGAAGCCTTTTTCCTGCAGCGTGCGAACAATTTGGATTGCCTCTTTTTTTCTCTGCTCCATGCCCTGAGATCCTTCAACTAACCCAATCCGCCAGCTCTTCAAATAGTCTGAGCTTTGGATTTTCGGGTTTTTTATCCGGAATTACAGAATGTTCGACAATTACAGGGTGATTTGACAATGAATTCTAGGGGAGTAAAATCGGCCTGTTGCGTTCATTGGCGCGGCGTGCGATGGCAGGATAGCTCAGCGGTAGAGCAGAGGATTCATAAGCCTAAGGTCGGGAGTTCAACTCTCCCTCCTGCTACCACTTTCCAGATTAGGGTGACCATTCATTATTTTATTATAGTTGCGCGTGTCCGATAACCCCAATTCACCAGATCGCGACTTCCCGCTGCAGGATACGCGTAATATAGGAATCTGCGCACATATTGATGCCGGCAAGACAACGCTTACCGAGCGGGTCCTGTTCTATACCGGCATGATCCACAGAATCGGTGAGGTGCATGACGGTCAGGCGACCACCGACTGGATGGAGCAGGAGCAGGAGCGGGGGATTACCATTACCTCCGCGGCGGTTTCCTGCTCATGGAAGCAGATTGAGAGGAGCGGGTTGTTCAAACTCTTTGAGGAGGTAGACCATCGCGTTAACATCATTGATACCCCGGGGCATGTTGATTTCACCGCCGAGGTGGAGCGTTCCTTGCGCGTGCTTGACGGGGCTGTCGTGGTTTTCTGCGGTGTGGCCGGAGTTCAACCGCAATCGGAAACGGTCTGGCGACAGGCGGACAAATACCAGGTGCCGCGTATTGTCTTTGTCAACAAGATGGACCGTGTCGGAGCGGACTTTGCGAATGTCCTCAGGGACATTCGGGAAAAGCTCGGGGCCAATGCCCTGCCTGTATTGATACCTATCGGTGCGGAGGAAACGCTTTCCGGACAGATTGATGTTGTTAACGGCAAGGCAATTGTTTACTCCGATGATGACCTGCTGGGTTCCACCTATGATGTCCGTGACCTTTCCGAGGAGGAGAAGTTGATTGCCGACATGGCCTATGACGAACTCATTGAAAGCCTGGTGGATGTTGATGACGTAATCGGCACGATGTTTCTTGAGGAAAAGCAGATCGGCAGGGAGGATGTCAAGGCTGCGCTGAGGCGGGCAACGATCGCAAATGAAATCGTCCCTGTGGCTGGTGGTTCCGCCTTCAAGAACAAGGGGGTCCAGGCGACACTGGATGCGGTGCTGGATTACCTGCCCAGCCCTCTTGATATTCCCTCAACAGAGGCCTTGCAGGCTGTCAACGAGGAGGAAAAGGTTGAGATCATCACCAATGACAACGCGAAGTTCTGCTCTCTGGCATTCAAGTTGTGGAGTGACAAGTATGTCGGCAAGCTGGTCTTTTTCCGGGTGTATTCGGGAACGGTCTCGAAGGGGGACCAGGTTTACAATACGCGCACCCGCCGCAAGGAGCGTGTTGGGCGCCTGATTCAGATTCAGGCGGATGAGCACAAGGATATAGACACCTGTTATGCCGGTGACATTGCAGCCATTGTGGGGATAAAGAACATCACGACCGGTGATACCCTTTGCCATGCCTCACTTGATGTATTGCTTGAACCTCCATCTTTTCCGGAGCCGGTGATCTCCATGTCTGTGGAGCCCAGGACCACTGCAGACCAGGAAAAAATGGCCATCGCTTTGCAGCGACTCGGGGAAGAGGACCCGACCTTTGTCGTCAAGAGTGACGAGGAGACCGGGCAAACGATCATTTCAGGAATGGGGGAACTTCACCTGGAGGTGATCCAGGACCGGATGAAGCGTGAATTCAGTGTCGACACCAATGCCGGCAAGCCTCAGATCGCCTACAGGGAAAGCATTTCAGAGGAAGCCGGCGGGGAGGGTCTGCTCAAGAAGCAGACCGGAGGGCGCGGGCAATATGGGCATGTGATCCTCAAGGTATCCCCTAACAAGCGCGGTGAGGGCCATAGCACCGAGAACAAGGTTGTCGGCGGAACCATCCCCAAGGAATTCATCAATGCATGCATGGCCGGGATTAGGGAGGCGATGATATCCGGTATTGTGGCAGGATATCAGGTGATTGATGTCCATGTTGACCTGCTTGATCAAGTCATGACGTTGATTCTAATGAGCAATCTTTCAAGATGGCGGCAATATTCGCCATGAAGGATGCCTTTAAGAATGCCGGCTGCCATCTGCTTGAGCCGATTATGTCTGTGGAGTGCACCACCCCGGAGCAGTTTCAGGGAGATATCATGGGGGACCTCAACCGGCGCCGTGGACGTATCGGTGAGATCGATGGCAGGAACAATATCTGCATCATCAAGGCGGAGGTGCCGCTTGCTGAAATGTTCGGCTATTCCACGGACATCCGAACCCTTTCCTCGGGACGCGCCAGTTATTCGATGGAACCCTCGCATTTCGAGCAGGTGCCCCCTGTAATCGTTGCTAAACTTGTCGAGCAACGCGGTGGGTATGGGATTTAGCCTGTGGCTAATTTCCTAGGTCATAGCATAAAAATCGAAAGGGCAAGAGCAATCGTGATGCCAATGATGCCGCATATCCGGCCTGCCGTTGCATCCCCCTGAGTGCTGCCTGCAGAAGACCATGTTCCTATGAGCTTGGCCTTGTTGGCCAGCATGATGGCTCCGATTCCCAGTGCAAAGCTCACGAAATGAAAGATCAGCATATCAAATTTTTTTGATAACACGATAGTTACGGCAACAAATCCGCTGATTAGGATGGCAGCCATAATGGAGAATATGCCGAGCACGAGGCTGGCGGTGGCTAAGTTCTTAGCTCTGCCATCGGCAGGTTTAAGTTGAAGGTCTTTGGGGGTAGTTTTTGGAAGATGTTCTGCTCGCTTGTTCCCGGGATTACTGCTTGTCGTGGTTGCCTCTTGGCGAGGCTCCGGGCGTGCTTCTGAGCTGGTTGGTTCACTTTCAGCCGTAGCGGGCACTCGTAAATCCCCTGAGCATGCGGGGCAATTTATTACCTGGCCGGACATAGAGTCCTCTGCCTCAAGCAACTGCTTGCATTGCGGACAATGGAGTTTCATTTGTTTTGTTTTACGCTCTGGACCAACGCTAGGAGAAATTGATTTCCGGCATTCTGTGATCGTAATGCGTTTCTGCATACCCATCAAAATGCATAATATCAATGCCCGCATCGCTTGAGTTGATGCTTAATGCTGAGGGAGATATGCAGTAGGACATCATGCCGTGGTATCCAAAGTGATACCCGCATAATGTGTCGGCAGGCTTGGGTATTGGTTCTAAAGGAAGTAAACAGGTATAAAGGTCGTTGAATTTACGGATTGGTTGATATTCAGTTCATTGTGTTCGCACGGTCAAAATGCTTTAAAATTCGTGGGTCGGTGCAAAAATTGGGATTTTTTTCCCTAATCGTCCAAAATACAGTGAATTCGCCTTGCCAGAATGGCTATACTCCCTATATTCGCGCTCCCTTTTGGGGACGGCTGCGCTCTGCCACGGCACCTTCGGGTGTCAATGTGACAGACGACGGGTCGACACTTTCTGACGCGAATCAGTGGTTATCTGCGTGTCGAAGTATCGTCTCGTCCTTTCTTCCCTGAGATATTTCGCACTAAATCATGCCCACTATTAATCAACTCGTTCGTCACGGTCGCAAAAGTCCTGTGGAGAAATCCAAGTCGCCGGCTCTCTCAGATTGCCCGCAACGACGTGGAGTATGTCTGCAGGTCTACACACGGACGCCCAAAAAACCAAACTCGGCATTGCGGAAGGTCGCCAAGGTGCGCCTCACCAATGGCCATGAGATTATTGCATACATCGGGGGTGAGGGGCATAACCTGCAGGAACACTCCATCGTGCTTGTTCGCGGGGGAAGAGTGAAGGATTTGCCGGGTGTGCGCTATCACGTCGTTCGCGGTGCCCTGGATACACTCGGTGTTGATAAACGCCGTCAGGGTCGTTCCAAATACGGAACCAAGCGTCCCAAGTAACAGGACTGAAGAGAAGTAAACCTATTTAAGTAATGTCACGTCGCAGAAGAGTAAGGCACAAGATCGAAGTTAAGGATCCCCGTTATGACAGCACGCTGGTGGCAAAGTTTGTCAATACCGTGATGGGGGCGGGGAAAAAGTCCCTTGCCGAGCGCTTGGTATATGCAGCAATCGAGCGCGCCAATGAAGGCAGCGACAACGTTGATCCTCTGGAGATACTTACCCGTGCGGTGGAAAACTCAAAGCCGCGGGTTGAGGTTAAATCCCGGCGCGTTGGTGGAGCCACTTACCAGGTTCCGCTTGAGGTTACCGGAAACCGTCAGGAGTCCCTGGCTATCCGCTGGCTGGTCAAC
>Ga0315316_10003237_pt1 | contig 11791 bp, 13 predicted proteins | sample M160m3416metaG_FD_203702 | JGI IMG/M metagenome (GOLD analysis project Ga0315316, IMG submission 203702) | Ammonia-oxidizing marine archaeal communities from Monterey Bay, California, United States - M1 60m 3416 | ecosystem: Environmental > Aquatic > Marine > Intertidal zone | place: USA...
TCCTGAATGGGAAGGTCGTGACAAGCTAATTTTATCAAAAGGTCATGCATCTCCTGGTCTATTTTCAAACATGGCAGTAGCTGGATATTTTGAGGAATCACAATTAGACACTCTACGACAATTTGGAAGTAAGTTACAAGGTCATCCTGATCTAAAATGTCCTGGTGTTGAATTTTGTGGTGGCTCTTTAGGAATTGGATTGTCTTACTCTATTGGAAATGCCTTGGCTGCAAAACTTGATCAAAAAAATACTCATATCTTTACAGTAATGGGTGATGGTGAAAGTGATGAAGGTCAAGTATGGGAAGCTGCAATGACTGCTGCAAAATATAATGTTGATAATCTTACATTAATTCTTGATAGAAATTTTATACAACAAGATTCCTACACTGAAAAAATTATGCCACTTGATGAATCACTTGATGGTGATGAACTATCTGAAATGTGGAAAGATGCTAGTAGATGGAAGACTGGTGATAAATGGCGTTCATTTGGATGGAACGTAATAGAAGTTGATGGTCATAGAATTGAACAAGTATCTGATGCAATAAATAGAGCAAAATCTGTTAAAGGCATGCCATCAATTATCATAGCTAGAACAATTAAAGGAAAGGCAGTTGAACATATGGAAGATAATCCTCAATGGCATGGTAAAGCTCCTAATCCTGCACTTGTTCCTGTAATTAATCAAGAGTTAGATTCACAATTTATGATTGCACCTTCTATAATTGCAGGTGATATGACAAATCTAGAAAATGAAGTAAAACGTTGTGATAATGGACGAGCTGATTACATACATTTGGACGTTATGGATGGTCAATTTGTTCCAAATACAACTTTTGATTATAATAAAATTAAAGAATTAAGACCTCTAACTCTAATTCCATTCGATACTCATTTAATGATTAATGAACCTGTCAAACAAATTCAAAATTATATTGATGCTGGAAGTGATATTGTAACTGTTCATACAGAAGTATGTGATGAATCAAGTTTTGGTGAAATTCATGATTTACTCAAATCAAACAAAGTTAGTGTTGGATTAGCCATAAATCCAGATACTTCTATGCCTGATTGGAGTAAAAAATTCATTTCTTCACTTGATCAAATTATAGTGATGTCTGTTGTACCTGGAAAATCAGGTCAAAAATATATTGAAAACACACATGAAAAAACAAAAAATCTTCTGACAAATCTAAAAGAAAATGGTTTTACTGGTTACATAGAGGCTGATGGGGGTATTACTCTAGATAATATTGGTGAATGCTTTGCAGATGGTGCACGTGCATTTGTTGGTGGTAGTGCAATTATTGGTCAAATAGATGTTAGATTAGTAATACAAGAATTCCGAAATCGAGTATTAAGAAGTAGACGTAAATTGTTAATTCAAAAAGCAAATGAACTTGGTGGAACTGAATTAGTAAACAAATGGATTAATTTGCATGTAATAGGCAAGAAAAAAGATGAACTACACCAAATAGCAATGGAGCTTGGATATCAATGAGTATTGAATTTGGTGACATGAGAACTGCATATGGAAATGCATTGATTGAATTGGGTGAACAAGACAAAAACATTGTTGTTTTAGGTGCAGATACTACTGACTCACTCAAAACATCTGGTTTTGGAAAAAATTTTCCTGATAGATTCTTTAATGTTGGAATTGCAGAGGCAAATTTAGTATCTGTTGCTGCAGGATTAGCTTATTCTGGAAAAACATCCTTTGCAAGCACTTATGCAATATTTTTGCCAGGACGATGTGTTGACCAAATACGAAATTCAATTGCATATCCTTCCAGAGGAGAAAAAAAAGGTTTGAATGTAAAACTTGTAACATCTCATGGTGGATTATCTGTTGGACCTGATGGTGGTTCTCATCAAACTATTGAAGATATTGCAATTATGCGTGTTATCCCTAACATGAAAGTTTTAATTCCTGCTGATGCAACCGCTGTATCAAAATTAACAAAAAATATTGCACAAACTTATGGTCCATTTTACATGAGAATGGCAAGATCCAAAGTTCCTACAGTTTACTCTGATTCACAAGAATTTGAAATTGGAAAAGGCATCACATTACGAGATGGAAATGACTGTACTATTGCTGCTACTGGAATAACAGTAAAAATGGCTCTTGATGCTGCAGATAAGCTTCAGCAAGATGGAATTTCATGCAGAGTAATTGATTGTTTTACAATAAAACCAATCGACAAAAATATCTTAGAAAAAGCTGCACGTGAGACTGGTGGAATTGTTACTTGTGAAGAACATAATGTTTTGGGTGGATTTGGTTCTGCTGTATCTGAAGCAGTCTCTGAATTGTATCCTGTTCCTATACGTAGAATTGGTGCACAAGATATGTTTGGTGAATCTGCTCGTGATAATGAAATTCCACAATTATTAGAAAAACATGGAATCACATCAATTAATATAGAAAAAACTGTCAAGGATATCCGGAGTAAACAATGAAAATTTTCCTTGATACTGCAAATATTGATGATATTAGAAAGTATAATGATATGGGTTTGTTAGATGGAATTACAACAAACCCCTCATTACTTGCAAAAGAAGGTGGTGACCCACATGCAGCGATGGAAGAAATCACTAGAATAATCAAAGGTGATGTTAGCTTGGAAGTTGTTAGTACTGATTATAATGGAATGATGGAAGAAGGAAAAAAACTTCGAGAGTATGGTGATCACGTTGTTGTCAAATGTCCAATGACCGGTGATGGTCTAAAAGCTTGTAAAAGTTTTTCAGAACAAGGAATTCCTGTAAATGTAACACTTGTCTTTTCTGCTAATCAAGCACTTCTTGCTGCTAAAGCAGGTGCAAAATATGTTAGTCCTTTCATTGGAAGATTAGATGATATTGGTCACACCGGTATGGATTTGATTAGGGAAATAAAACAAGTTTTTTTAAATTATGATTTTAAAACACAAATTCTTGTTGCTAGTGTAAGACATCCGCAACATGTTGTTGATGCAGCAAAAATAGGTGCTGACGTTGTAACTTTACCTGCTGGAGTATTAGCAAAAATGCTTGGTCACTCTTTAACTGATAAAGGTCTCAAAGCATTTCTATCTGACTGGGAAAAACTACAGTCTGAGCTATCAAATAAAGCATAATATTTTTGACAACACTTGACTGGTCTTTTTAATAATCCCCGACGTCGTCTTAGAACACTTATCAAACAAGCAAAAAAGGAAAAGGATCCTATTGAAAGGAAGAAAAAATATGATGAAGCATTAGAATATGGTCATGGAATTGAAAAAAAATTAGAACATGATCCTGACATTGCATTCATTATTGGAACTATCTATTACATTAAAGGCGATTCTCAAAAAACACTGGAATACATGAATAATGTTTTAGAAATTGGTATATTTGATCTTGATGCTCTAGCAATTAAAGCAAGTGTATATCTTAATTTGAAAAACAAAGAAAAAGTTATTGAATGTTGCAACAAGATTAAAGAATTAGACCCAAAAAATAAATCTCTTATTGAGATTGAGGAAGAACTAGAGAAAATCTAAAAATAATAAATAGAATTGGAAAATCTACGCGTCGTAGATCATTAATTCTTTTTCTTCTAATGTAGAATGTAGGTTGTGTACTGATCTGTACACATCTGCCTCTTTTTTGGCACCTGTGCATACAAGCTTACCTGATGCAAACAGAAGAATTACTGTTTTTGGGTCAAGCATTCTATGAATCAAACCTGGAAATTGTTCAGGTTCATACATACTTCGTGGCAATTTTCGTGCTGCTTGTTCTAAATGGATTTTTCCACCTAGATTGATTGCTGCAACAATATTCTGAACTGTAATGACTGCATCTTTCTTAATTTTGATACCTCCTTTACGTAATTGTTTTACAACTGTTTGAACAGCTTTTACTGCCATCTCTTCAGATTTTGCACCGGTACATACCATTTTACCAGTTCTAAAGATTAGTGTAGCAGTTCTTGGACTTTCCAATCTAAATACTAACCCTGGAAATTGGTCTGGGTGGTATTCAGTACTGGGAAATTTTTTGGTAATATCGTTAAGATCTATTTTTTGATCAACTGATGCAGAAGCTACCACGTTTTCTACACTTACTATTGGTTTTGTCTGTGGCATTTCTACTCTTTTAAATACTCCCTTTATATATACATGGATTTGATTCCAGTCGAATATTACAATTAATGGTGATTTATCCACATGTATCGATGTTCTTCTTCAAAAAGATCTATCTCGATATCTTTGTTTTTTATTTCATCGGGTTGAAATTCAAAGAAATTTAGTTTTCCCACATATGGAATAGGTACACGCAATTTTTTTGGATTTTCTAAAATGAATCCATATTTATTTTTTGAATTGTTTAATGCTGAATAATGTTTTTTCTTGTCTCTGAAAAGTTCTTTATCTGAATCATATTTTTTCACATCAACTAAATTGATTTTACCTATTATTGCACCGGTTACAATTGATGATGATATCTCCATTCGTTTACAATCTTCTATAAGAATATTTTTTGCAGCATGAACTAAAAATTCTCCTCGAAATTTGGTATTCCATTTTCGTAATTCAATTGTTTTTTTACCTTCAATAATCAATTCAGCAAATGGTTGACAAACTGAAAGACATTTCATAAATTTTATTATTCACAGTATCCTAATAAACATCAAAATTGCGATGTTTGTTTAATTATCTCTGACATATCTTTTGTTTGGCTTTCAGGAAGGCCTGTAATTCCTCCAGTTAAACTATCGGTCTGAATACCTTTTTCAGCTAAAACATTAGCTGCCATTAAAGATGTTCTTCCAGCCATACATACCATTAATGATTTTCCATTAGATTCTTGTAATGCCTTATCAATCTCTTCTGGAACTTGTTGTCCGGATAGCAGTTCTTGTGCAGTTCTAGCATTTGGAATTACAATTTTACTCTTATCAATTCCTAGTGATTTTGCTAATAATTCAATTCCTTCCTCACGCGGTGTATATTGAGTATGAATCCAAATTACTTTATCATAGTCATTTGCATTTGATGAAACATCTTGTTGTGATACTTGGTTAGGTGTGATACTATTTCCAATCTTTTCAAAATTCTTTCTATATTTTCCAATTCCATCGCAAATCATAACGACATAGTTTCCTCCATTTTTGTATATCATTTGTAATGCTGCATAAAGCTCAAGTGCACTACTCTCTCCCATATCATGTCCTTTATCAACAAAAAATTTCAGTAATGGTTTTGCTTGCTCAAAATCAATCTGATGTTTACCTGCATACTTTTCTGGATCATAATATTTTAGACCGTCTGCATTACCTACTGTTCTTATTCCTGCAACATCCTGTTGGTCAGGTGGAAATATCACATGAACACCTTTCTTACTATATTTTTCATCAAAGTATTTACTTAATCCTCCAGATGTTCCTCCGGTTCCAAAAGTACAAACAATATTGAAATTTTCTAATGATTCTCCATTTTCGTGTAATTGTTGATCAATTTCGACGCCTGTTACAGTTCTGTGTGCATCAACATTTAGATCATTATCATATTGTTCTGGACAGAACAAATTGTAAATTTTTGCAAGGAATTTTGCTAGATTGATTATATCTTTTTTAGCTAGAAGTGTTTCAATTTCTCCGATATTGTCATCAAAAGTTTCCGGCTCAAATCCAAGCTCAATCATTTGAGAACGAACATTTGCAGCAGTGGCTTTTGCAACCAACTCATCTTGTTTACTTTCCATTCCTGGTGCAGGACAAATATCCATATCTAAATCCATAATTCGAATATTTCCATTTCTTAATTCTTTGAAAACACCCTCTTGAAGTTTTCTTGAAACAAGTGCAATTGCAGTTACACCAATCTTTGATAATAATCCTAGTGCAATTCCAAAGTTTCCTGAAGTAGCTTCAATTACTGTTGTTCCTGAAGTAATTTTACCTGTTGTTATTGCATCATGAATAATGTTAACGGCTGGTCTTACTTTGATTGAACCTGTTAGTAATGTACCATCAAATTTACCGTAAACTTTGAAATCTTTGTTACTAATGTCTACATCATATACTGTTTTAGCACATTCTTTCAAATCTTCTGTAAGATCAGTTAGTGGTGTTACATTAACAATCTCTACTTTGCCATCTTTTTCTTCTCTATGAGGAACTTTTGACCATATCTCTTGTTCAAACTTCTCCATTAATGCACTGTCGGACATATGATTGCATAATTGAGCTTCAATTTAGAACTTTTGCAATTAGCTTAGCGTAATTAGGTAAGGATAATTTTCGAGAAGTATTTTAACTCCAGAGAATAATGTATACTATGAAAATATCTGCACCTTTAGTTAAAGCACTAAATAACCAAATTTCAATGGAGGCAAATGCTGCAAATGCATATCTTTCCGCAGCATCATGGTGTGAAGTAACTGGTTATGATGGAGCTGCTAGTTTTTTCCATGATCAAGCAGAAGAAGAACATCAACACATGCTAAAGTTTGTAAACTTTGTTAATGGTCAATGTCTTGGAGCGATAATTCCTGGTACAAAGCAACCGCCAAAAACTTACAAATCTCTAGAGTCAATATGCAAAACAGCATTATCAAACGAACAAGCCGTCACAAAAGCAATAAATCATATGGTTGATCTAGCACAAAAAGACAAAGATCATAACACATTCACATTCTTACAATTCTTTGTAAATGAACAGATAGAGGAAGAACAACAATTTGAAAATATACTACAAAAATTTAATCTGTTAGGTCGTGATAAACTTGCAATATATGAAATCGATAAACTACTTGGTAGTCTCGGTTCTTCAGGTAGTAATTCTGAAAATTAATTAGAGTTTTTCCAATCTAGTTGTTTTTTATCATATTCTTCTTTTGAATACATTTCTTTTGCAGGAACACCTCCAACAACTGTATCTGCTGGTACGTCTTTAGTTACGACTGCCCCCATTGCGATTACGCTATTTTCTCCAACAGTTATTCCTGCTTTGATAACTGCTCTACTGCCAATTATTACATTATCTTTTATCGTAACTCCGATTAATTTTTCACTTGGAGGGAATGGATCATTTGTTAATGATGCTGATGGTCCAATGAAAACATTATTTCCAATTCTTGACAATGGTGGAATGTAAACTAATCCTTCAATCATTGTATCGTTTCCAATTTTCACATTATAGTCAACATGAGCAAGTGAACCAATTTTGACATTATTTCCTATTTCTGTATTATCACCAACATATGCAAAATGCCATATTTTGACATTATTTCCTATTTTTGCTTTTTTAGAAATGAAATTTTCTACCAATTCTATCACAAGTGCCACGGTTTTCCTTGCTTAGTAATCTTTTCTGGAAGTGAGTTTTTATTTCTCTTGAGAAATTCATCTTCTTGTTTCTTGTCTCTTAATTCATCAGGAAGCATAACCGGAATCTCCTCAATTATAAGAAAATGTCTTTTACATGACGTACAGTATATTGCACCTTCTTGTACTTCATCATCTTTTGATTTGATTTCTATTAATTCTAAAGGGTGGCTTTTGCACATTGGACACGCCAAAATGTCTAATAGTTTTTTTCTCATTTTATATCCAGATAAATTGGAATTCCTTTTTGACTAGATAAAAGAGCTGCTTCTGCAATCCTTGTTACATTAACTGCTTGCTCTGGTTTTACTAATAACTCATTTTTATTTTCAATCGCGTCTAGAAAATTTTTAATTTCTAATGATAATGGTTCTTCTTTTTGAGTATTTGAATTGTCAGTTCCCTTGTCTGTTTCAATACGTATCTCCTGAGTGATGAAATCTGAAAAAATTCTTCCATCTGTACATACTGCATTAAAATTTCTTACTCTAGTTGGTGTAATCCAATTTGAAGAAATTGTAGCTATTCTATTATTTTTGAAACCTAACATTATTGTTGCAAAATCTTCATGTTCATGGTTAATCTGACCTGATTTTGCGAATACAACCTGTGGTGTTTCATCAAAAAGCCACATCGCTGTATCTATATCATGAACACTTGTATCATAAATTATTCCAACATCTTTGATATGTAATGGCATTCGGTGTTCACGGTAAAATTCTAATCTGATTAAATCTCCAAACTTTTTTGATTTAAGGAAATCTTTTACATGTGCAACTGCTGGATTAAATCTCTCTATATATCCACATGTAAGTATGATTTTATTTTTTTTAGCTTCTTTAACTAATTTTTCTCCATCATTTGAAAGATATGTCATTGGTTTTTCTACAAAAACATGTTTCTTTTTTTGAATTAATTCTAAAGCTATTTTTGAATGTGTTGAAGTTGGTGTACAAATAAAGGCTGCATCAAAATTTTCATTTTCAAATAATTCTTCTATTGTTTTATAATAATTTACATTATATTTCTCTCCAAATTCTCTTGCTCTCTGAAAATTCATATCACAAATAGCTGATAATACTCCAAATTCTGATAAAACTCTACAATGATTCTTTCCCCAACCTCCAGTTCCAATTTGAATTACTTTCATTTTTAATACACGTTTGTTAACCATTTAGAAAATTTTTTGTTATTATTCATTACTATCTCGCTATATGTATTCATAACTTGTTTTGTTATCTCCCCAACTTTACCATTACCTATTTTTTTAGTTTCAATTTTTATTACTGGTGTAATCTCTGCAGCAGTTCCTGTTAAAAATATTTCATCTGCTTTTTTTAATTCATTTTTTGAAATTCTTCTAATTTTTGATTTTATTTTTATATCTTTTGAAAATTCAAGTATTGATTTTCTTGTTATTCCATCTAATGCTGATGATGAAAGTGGTGGTGTAATCAATATGTTATTTTTTACAATAAAGATATTTTCTCCTGGAGCCTCACTTACTTTGTTATCTTTATCTAACAATATTGCTTCATCAAATTTTCTTTTCTTTGCATCTTGTGTAGCTAAAATAGAATTCAGATAATTTCCTCCCATTTTTGCTTGTGTTGGAGTTGAATTGTCATTGAATTTTTTCCATTTTGAAATACATGCGGTAATTCCATTTTTATTAAATAAATCACCAAATGGAAAACAAAAGATAACTGCATGTGTCGGTGCTTTTTTTGTTACATGTAAATTAATACCATATTGTCCCACAAAATAAAATGGTCTAATATAACAAGAAGTTTTAATTCCATTTTTTTTACATAAATTGATTATAGCATTTTTAATTTCTTTATTCGAAAATCTTAATGTAATGTCATAATATTTTCCTGAATTTCTAAATCTAGTAATATGTTCATCTAATCTGAATATGTTTAATTTTCCTCCATTCCAATATGCTCTAATTCCCTCAAAAATGGATGTACCATAATGAATTGCATGAGTTGTCACCGGAATCTTTGCATTTCTGTGTTCTACAAATTTTCCATCAAACCAAATTAATTTAGATATTGAACTCACAAAAAAATCTAGAATTATGTCTATTTATTTTATAACTAGGTATAACCTTCTTTTGGGAACTTCATACCTAGTATTCTCATAGTATTATCTTCTGATGTAGCAAATTCTTCTACAACATTCCAATTTTCTCTAATTATTTCTGCTACTGATACTGGAACTTGTTTCTCCCAATCATTTTCTTTCTCTAATGATGATTTGTACATATCATTTTTCACTGATGTGGCAGAGAGTTGTTTTCTTTGACCAATCTTGGGTTTTAATCGATATAATTTCAACATTAATCCTTCTGCCTTATCTCCTGTGTAGGTGTAATAATCTCCTTCAATTTCACTAAGAATTTCTTTTCTTAATTTCCATGAACCTTTTGAAACAAGTGGAGGAAAATATTTTTTGAAAGGTGAATGAAACGTGTAATTTGATGAAATCGTTATTGAATCTTCAAATACTGATTCTAACATTTTTTTTCTTATATCAAATGTAAATGGAAAGCTTTTACTATTAATTTCGGTATTACCTATAAGAAATCTAACTGGCATAACTACTACGTCATCATCTCTTATCAAATCTTTAATAATTTCTACATGTGCATTTGTAACTGGATTCAAATGCGCCAAATAAATTGCAATTGTCATACCAGTATGATGCTTATCCTGTATTTTAATAACTGAACTTTTTTGTTGAATTTTCTTTTATCCATATGATTCGAATTTGACTTCATAACTACCATCTTTTCGTTTATTTCGCTCTGTTACAAAATCCTTGTTTTCAAGATAGTCCATTGTTCCATCAATAGTTCCTTGCCATCCACAAATGTAAAACATTGTATTTTCTTTGGTAATTGTATCTCCAACTAGTTCCTCCAATGGGGATTTTTCTCCTGCCTTTGATCTTAGGAATTGTTCAACCCTTCCTGTTTGACCAGTCCATGCTCGATTGAACCACTCTTGTGGTCTACTGATTGCAGCTCTATATTTGAAATTCCATTTATCTGCTCCTCTATCAACACTCTCATTTTCTAAATCTGTAAGAAGTCCTTTGTAACTTAATTCATCAACATAACTTGCTCCATGTAACACCACAACCTCTCTCTTATCTCCTATATCATGAAGATGTTGTGCATAACTAACAAATGGTGCTAATCCGGTTCCTCCACCGATACATACAATTCTTCTTGTATCTGGATCACCATTTGGTAATTCATCATTTATTGTTAAATGACCTGTTGGCTTAATCCATTTTACTTCCGAACCCTCTTTAGCATTAAATAATTCAGTTGTCAATCTTCCTGGAAATGGTTTTCTAACCCATCTTATTACAAACTCAAAAAATTTTTTATTTTCTGGATGTGATGCAATTGAATATGCACGTCTCACAATTTTATTATTTTCACTTGGAACTGGCATTCCAATTGTTAGAAACTGACCTGCTTTGTAATCTGGCATAATTCCATCTTTTGGAACAAGACGAAATATTCCTAGATCCTCTTTTAATAATTGTGTATAAGTTAATGTTGCATCATTATCTTGAACCATTTCTTAAAACAGTGAATTTATGTTTAAATATCTTCTGTTAGATTAGCCTAACTCTAATTAAGTTAAATGTTGGTAATTTTTTAAGAAAACGAATTATCTTAAATTCATGGGCCGATAGTTCAGCCTGGTAGAATACGCGCATGGCATGCGTGGGGTCAAGGGTTCAAATCCCTTTCGGTCCACCATTTAATTAAAAAATTTTAAAATTTTTTCAAAATCTGGATCATTAGCTTTTTTTAATTTATCAATTTCTTTCTGTGAAATTTTCTCTCTAATTCTTGATAACGCATATGCTGCGCTTTTCACTGCTTCTATATTTGAATCAAAAATTCCATTATGCAATTCTTTTGCTGATTCTTTTACCTCTAAATGTCCTAATGCTCCATATGAACAAGTTCTAACCAAACTACTTGAATCATTAGTCATACTTCTAATCTCTTCAATTGAATTTTTTTCCTTTCTATTTGCTAAAACTAAAATTACGTATGCACGTATGTTCTTACTTTTATGCCTTAGTCCAATAACTAAATCATTCAAAATATCATTTTGATTAAGAAATAATGTGCTGAATACTTCTCCTCGTGTTTCTATATTTTTATCATCAAACAATTCTATAATTTCTTGTATGATTTCTGGATCTTTTGTCTGAGTTAATGTTGATAAAACATCAATTCTTGAATTGTCATTTTTAAGTGATCTCAAAATTTCCTTTCTAATCATTCTATCTTGATTTAAATTATCCTTGTAATATTTTACTCGCATGTCAACCGAACAACGAGACACTGTATTCATAGGTAAAAAACCAATTATGGCATACGTTACTTCA
>Ga0315316_10003240_pt1 | contig 11790 bp, 11 predicted proteins | sample M160m3416metaG_FD_203702 | JGI IMG/M metagenome (GOLD analysis project Ga0315316, IMG submission 203702) | Ammonia-oxidizing marine archaeal communities from Monterey Bay, California, United States - M1 60m 3416 | ecosystem: Environmental > Aquatic > Marine > Intertidal zone | place: USA...
AATTATACTTCCTTCTAATCCTTGTTTGGTTAATGAAAAAATACCAATTGTAACAAAACCCATGTGAGCTACAGAAGAGTAAGCTATTAACTTTTTCATATCATCTTGTGCTAATGCGACCAAAGATGTGTAGATTATTGCAATGATACTTAAAGAAAAGATTAATGGAGTAAAATAATCTGAAGCTAAGGGAAACAAACCTAATGAGAATCTAATAAAACCATATCCTGCCATTTTTAAAAGTATAGCTGCTAAAATTACTGATCCTGCGGTCGGCGCCTCAACGTGAGCATCTGGCAGCCATGTATGAAAAGGCCACATGGGCAACTTAACAGCAAATGAACTAAAAAATGCTAACCAAAGCAAATATTGGTATTCATTGGGTATATTTAAATCTAACAATTCAATTACATCCGTTGTGCCTGTGATCCAATAAATTGAGATAATGGCAACTAACATTAAAACAGAGCCGAGTAATGTAAATAAGAAAAATTTAAAAGCTGAATAAACTCTCTTTGGTCCTCCCCAGATACCGATGATTAAAAACATCGGAATTAGGCCACCTTCAAAAAATAAATAAAATATAACAAGATCAAGAGAGCAGAATACTCCTAACATAAGTGTTTCCATTACAAGGATTGCAATTAAAAATTCTTTGAGTTTTAATTTGATGCTGTTAATGCCTGAAAAAATACATATGGGAGTAATAAATGTAGTGAGCAATATGAATAACATTGAAATTCCATCAATACCCAGTTGGAAATTAATAAATCCTTTAATCCAATCTCTTTTTTCAACAAATTGAAATTCTGGTGTTGAGGTATCAAAAGAAATCCAGAGAAAAATTGAAAGAAAAAAATTTGCTAGTGAAGAAAAGATTGCCACATATTTTGAATTTTTTACAACAGCTTTTTGATCTCCCCTTGTAATTGAAATAAACAAAGCACCAATAAGTGGAATAAATATAATTGCCGAGAGAATAGGAAAGTTCATTTAATATAAAATTAAATAAGTTAATAATATAGAAAGACCAATTAGCATTACAAAAGCATAATGATACAGGTAACCGCTTTGAAAATGTACTGATTTATTGGATATAATTTTTACTAATCTAGATAGACCATCTGGCCCATAACGATCAATGGTATTGATATCTCCTTTTGTCCAAAAAAATAATCCAATTTTTTTAAGAGGTTCTACAAAAATAAAATTGTATAACTCATCAAAATACCATTTGTTTACTAAAAAATTATATAAAAATTGATTTTTTAAAATGAAGTTTTTTAAAATTTTTTCATTTTCTATAAATAAATAATATGCAACTGGAATAGTAATAACAACTAACGTAGGTGTAAGAATAAGTAGCCAAATTGGAGGGTGATTATTTTGAATAGAATTTAAAAATAAAATTGAATTGTTCCAAAACTGTGCACTATCATGTCCTATGAATATTTCTTTAAATAATATGCCTGTTAAAATTGCACCAATCGCTAATAAACATGATGGTATCAGCATTGTTAAAGGGGACTCGTGTATTGAGTTTAAACTATTTTCTTTATTGTTATATTTTCCATGAAAAGTTTTAAAAATTAATCTCCAGGAATAAATTGCAGTTAACAAAGCTGTAAAAATTCCTACTGCAGCAGCTAAGTATCCGATACTAGTACCTCTTAAATATGCAAATTCAATAATTGCATCCTTTGAATAATAGCCTGATAAAAAAGGAAATCCTGTTAAAGCTAATGTTCCTACTAACATTAAAGCATACGTATAGGGTATCTTTTTCCATACCCCGCCCATTGATCGAATATCTTGTTCTTCATTAAATGAATGGATTACACAACCTGAACCGAGAAATAAAAGTGCTTTAAAAAAAGCATGAGTAAATAAATGAAAGATTGCTACATGATAGGCTCCAATTCCTGCTGCAAAAAACATGTAACCCAATTGACTGCATGTCGAGTAAGCAACTATTTTTTTAATATCATTTTGAACAAGCGCCACCGTTGCTGCAAAAAATGCAGTAATCATTCCAACTAAAGCAACAATGTTTAGTGCTGTTTGTGAATATTCAAATATTGGAGAACATCTAACTACTAAGAAAACTCCTGCTGTTACCATTGTTGCTGCATGAATCAATGCTGACACTGGTGTTGGTCCTTCCATAGCATCAGGTAACCATGTATGTAATAAAATCTGTGCAGATTTTCCCATAGCACCAATAAAAAGCAAAAGACAAATCAGTGTTATTAAATTAATTTCCAAACCTAGAAAAAAAATTTCTTTTTGTAATAAAAGTGGAGTTTGTTGAAAGACTTCATTGTAATTAACTGTGCCATAAAAAAAGAAAACTAAAAAAATACCTATTGCAAAACCAAAATCACCTACTCGATTAACAATAAATGCCTTCATAGCCGCAGCATTAGCTGTTGGTTTTTTATACCAAAAACCAATTAATAGATAGGAACATAGTCCAACCCCTTCCCATCCAAAAAATAATTGTAAAAAATTATCTGCTGTTATTAGGGTTAGCATAGCAAAAGTAAATAATGACAAATATGCCATAAAGCGTGGTTTGTGTGGATCTTGGCTCATATAGCCTATTGAATAAAAATGTATAATTGCTGATATTAAACTAACAACTACCAACATTACGGATGTTAGTGGATCAATATATATTGACCAATTGACTTGAAAATCTCCTGAATTAATCCATCCAAATATTATTTTATTACTAGAATAGTCTTGAGCGAAGACTTCATAAAAAATAAATAAAGATAAGATTGCAGAAATTGACACAAATGAGCTTGTTAAAATCTGACATAATTTAGATCCCAACCTTTTTCCAAAAAAACCTGAAATAATTGAGCCGAGCAATGGTAATAATACTATTGCGTATTCCATATTAACCTTTCAAAGAACTAATGTGTTCAACATTAATTGAACCTTTGTTTTTATAATATATTACTATTATTGCTAAACCCACAGCGGCTTCAGCTGCGGCTACTGTCAAAATAAACATTGAAAATACCTGACCAACCAGATTTTGTAAGTAAATAGAAAAAGAAACTAAATTAATATTTACAGCCAAAAGAATTAACTCGATTGACATCAAAATAGTAATGACATTTTTTCTATTTAAAAAAATTCCAATTATTCCAATAGTAAAAATAATTGCTGCTAAAGTTAAATAATGACCTAATCCTATTTCAATCATCAATTTTTACTCCTTTGCCGCTCTCAACTTCAGCTAATGAAACTGCACTTTCTTTTTCCCGTTGTATTTGATCAAAGTAATTCTGTCTTTTTATATTTTCTCTCCTGCTAAATGTAAGCGTAATTGCTCCAATCATAGCAACCAGAAGGATCATTCCAGATATTTGAAAAAGATGAATATAATCTGTGTATAAAACATTACCTAACGCGTGAGTATTGCTTATATCTAAATTTAAATTTGTAGCGGATAGAGGAACAAAAGTATCTTTATATTTCCATCCACCAAGCACAACTAATAATTCAAGAAAGATAATTACACCAACAATTGAACCTACTGATATATTATTAATAAGACCTCTTCTGCTAGAGCGTTTAGTTAATTGTTCAGTAATATTTAACATCATAACCACAAATAAAAATAAAACTGCAACAGCTCCAACATAAACAATCAGCATTATCATTCCTAAAAATTCTGCCCCTATCATAATAAATAAGATTGAAATGCTTATAAAAACTAGGATTAAAAAAAAGACAGAATAAACTGTATTTCTTGAGACAATCACCATTACTGAGGCAAAAACAGTTATGATAGAAAAAAAATAAAAAAATAAAGAATGTGCCAACATTTATCTAAAAGGTGAATCTGCTTTTATATTTTCAGCTAAAACAGTCTCCCATTTGTCTCCATTTTCTAAAAGTTTTTGTTTGTTGTAATAAAGTTCTTCTCTAGTTTCTGTTCCAAATTCAAAATTTGGACCTTGAACTATTGCATCTACAGGGCAAGACTCTTCACATAAACCACAATAAATACATTTGAGCATATCTATGTCGTATCTTGTTGTTTTTCTGCTTCCATCGTCTCTAATTTCAGATTCTATTGTTATTGCTTGAGCAGGACAAACAGCTTCACACAATTTACATGCTATACATCTTTCCTCTCCGTTTGGATATCTTCTTAAAGCATGCTCTCCCCTAAATCGTGGGCTTATTTTTCCTTTTTCAAAAGGGTAGTTTATAGTTTTTTTCGACTTAAAGATTTGTTTTATACCAATTAACAATCCGGCAACAAAATCTGCCATAAATACTGTTTTAATTATTCTACTAATTTTCATTATTTAATTATCCTGCAACGGGCAACATGTCTAAAAAAAACAAAAAACTTGCTGTTAAAACAACCCAAATTAATGAAAGTGGAAGAAAAACTTTCCAACCTAATCTCATTAGTTGGTCGAAACGATATCTCGGTACTACAGCTTTCACCAGAGAGAATAAAATAAAAAGTCCTAAAATTTTAAATATCATCCAGAAGACTCCTGGTAATAAATTAAGTGGATAAATATCAATCGGACTTAACCATCCTCCTAAAAAAAGAATTGCCCCTAAAGCACACAAAAGTAAAATATTTGCATACTCCCCTAACCAAAACATTGCGTACATCATTCCAGAATATTCAGTTTGATAACCTGAGACTAATTCCGACTCGGCTTCTGGTAAATCAAATGGTGGTCTGTTTGTTTCAGCCAAAGCTGATATAAAAAAAACAACAAACATTGGGAAAAGTGGAAAAATAAACCACACATTTTCTTGAGCTAATACTATTTCATTTAAATTAAGTGACCCTACACAAAGCAACACATTTACAATTATTATTCCAATTGAGACTTCATATGACACCATTTGTGCCGCAGATCTAATGGCGCCTAAAAAAGGATATTTTGAATTAGATGCCCATCCTCCCATTATAATTCCGTAAACGCCTAAAGATGAAACTGCAAATAAGTATAATATTCCAACATTAATATTAGCTAAAATCATGTCATTACTAAATGGAATGACTGCCCACGCTATCAAAGCAAGAGTAAGGGTAACTATTGGAGCTAAAACAAATATAACTTTGTTAGCACTTGCTGGAATAATTATCTCTTTAAAAATAAATTTTAAGGCGTCAGCCAATGTTTGTAAAAGTCCGAATGGACCAACAACATTTGGTCCCTTCCTTTTTTGCACAAATGCCCAGACTCTTCTATCAAGCCACACTATTAAAGCTACTGATACTAAAACTGGTAGAAGTAAAAAAATTATTTTATAAATTTCATTTAAAAATATATTTACATAAATCATTAACTAGCCTTTTCAATCCCTGTAAATAAAAAATTTTTTGATATTTGTTTACATTCGCTCATTACCTTTGATGACCTAGCAATTGAATTTGTATAGTAATAATCGATTGGCTTTATTGAAATATTTTCTTCAACAAAATCAACTTCGTTAGTTTTTAAAACACTATTATTAATTTTAGATTGAATTTGTTTATTAATAGATTCTCTTAAATGATTGGCATTACCAAACTCAAGTGGTTTTTTCATCATGTGGGCTAGATCTTTAAAAATAACCCAATCTTCACGAGCATCACCTGGTGGATAAGAGGCTTTATGTGCATGCTGCAACTTACCTTCTAAATTTACAAACAAACCATTTTTTTCAGTATATGCGGCCCCGGGTAAGATAATGTCAGCTATTTCAGCACCCCTATCTCCATGGCTTCCTTGATAAATTACAAATTTATTTCTTTTATCAAAATTAATATTGTCAGCTCCTAGTAAATATATAAGTTTAAATTCATCGTTATCTAATTTATTAAAAAATGAAAAATTATCCTCTTGATTTATCGAATAAACACCACAATCGATTGCTCCTACTCTAGAAGCTTGTTGAGTAAGAATATTTAAAGCATTCCAGTCTTTTTTAATAAAATTATTTTTAAATAAGAAATTTTTTAATGTTTCAAAAACATATTTTCCAGATTTTCCATAAAGAGCAGAATCTCCTATAATAATAATTGGCTTTTTTGATTTTTTAATTTTATTTGAAATTTCATGTGAACCCAATACAATTTCTCTAATGATCGATGTGCTAGAACCGATGTTTTGATATGGGTAAGTTAAATCACCAGCATCACCTATCGAATAAATTTTTAATTTATTTTTTATATATGCTTTTCTAATTCTTGCATTAAGTATTGTAGCCTCTAATCTTGGGTTGGTTCCCACTAAAAGAATAAAATCTGAGTCCTCTATTCCACTAATTGATGAATTGAAAACATAATTCATTCTTTCCTGTGGATTAATATAAATTCTATCTTGTCTGCATTCTAAATTTGTAGAACCTATGCATCTTTCAAAAAAAGATTTAAAACTATAAATCATTTCTAAATCTACTAAATCACCAACTAATCCAGCAACTTCATTTGGATTAAATGATTTTAATTTTTTAATTAAAAGTTTTAATGTTTGGCTCCAAGACGTTTTTTGTAATTTGCCATTTTCTCTAATATATGGTGTGTCTAACCTCTGTTTTAAAAGACCGTCACATGCATATCTCGTCTTATCCGATATCCACTCTTCGTTAATAGCTTCATTAACTCTAGGCAACACCCTCTTAACTTCCCATCCGTAAGTATCAACTCTAATATTTGATCCTACAGCATCCATAACATCTATTGTTTCTGTTTTTTTTAACTCCCAAGGACGCGCTTCAAAAGCGTAGGGTTTTGAGGTGAGCGCCCCCACAGGACATAAATCTATGACATTAGCTGATAATTCAGACTCCATAGATTTTTCCAAATAAGTTGTAATTTCCATATCCTCTCCTCTTCCAATTGCGCCTATTTCGGGTATGCCCGCAACTTCAGTGGCAAATCTTACACACCTAGTACAATGAATACACCTTGTCATTTGAGTTTTGATTAAAGGTCCCATGTATTTTTCTTTTACTCTTCTCTTGTTTTCTGTGTATCTAGAGTTATCCATTCCATAAAAAAGTGACTGATCTTGTAGGTCGCATTCTCCTCCCTGATCACATACAGGACAATCTAAAGGGTGATTTGCTAGTAAAAATTCCATTACACCTTTTCTAGCTTTGTCTACAAAAGGAGTATTAGTTTTAATTTTCATTCCGTCAGCTGCAGGCATGGCACAAGATGCTATCGGCTTAGAAGATTTTTCCATCTCAACCAAACACATTCTACAATTACCTGCTATAGAAAGCCTCTCGTGATAACAAAATCTCGGTATTTCAGCTCCTGCTAACTCGCAAGCCTGAAGAATTGTCATGCCTTCCTCAAATTCTACTTCTTTATTATTAACTATAATCTTAGGCACTATCTTTCTCCAATAAATGTTGATCGATAAGATAAGGGATATTAGTTTTTTTCTTAACTATGGGTTCCTCATGACTTCTTTTTTCTATTTCTTTTCTAAAATGACGAAGTAATCCCTGAACAGGCCAAGCAGCACCTTCACCAAATGCACAAATCGTGTGTCCTTCTATTTGTTTTGTGACATCATATAAAAGATCTATTTCTTTATAGGTTGCGTCTTTCTCTGCTATTCTTTCTAGCATTCTCCACATCCACCCACAACCTTCTCTACAAGGAGTGCATTGACCACAACTTTCATGTTTATAAAATTTCGCTATTCTAGCCATACACCTTACAATATCTTGATCTTTGTTAATTACAATTACACCTGCGGTTCCCAATCCACTTTTTGCTTTAATTAGAGAATCAAAATCCATTTTAATTGTTTCGCATATACTTTTAGGTAATAATGGCATAGAAGATCCTCCCGGAATCACAGCTTGAAGATTGTTCCATCCACCTATGACACCACCAGCATGTTTTTCTATTAAATCTTTGAGAGGTATACCCATTTCTTCTTCAACGTTACATGGATTGTTAACATCTCCTGATATACAAAAAATTTTTGTTCCTGTGTTTTTAGGTTGACCTAAAGAAGCAAACCATTTTGCTCCTTTTCTAAGAATTGTTGGAACCACCGATATTGTTTCAACATTATTTACTATAGTTGGGCAACCATAAAGACCCACAAGTGCAGGGAAAGGAGGTTTAAGCCTAGGTAAACCTTTCTTTCCCTCCAAACTTTCTAATAATGCAGTTTCTTCTCCACAAATATAAGCTCCTGCACCATAATGAAGATAAATATCTAAGTCCCATTCTGAGCCGCAAGAATTTTTTCCTATAAATTTTTTTTCATATGCCTGGTTTATAGCTTCTTGTAATCTTTGGCCTTCTCTAAAATATTCTCCTCTTACATAGATGTAGCAAGTATGAGCTCCAATTGCATAGCTAGTAATTAAACATCCTTCAATTAATTTTTGAGGTTCAAATCTTAAAATATCTCTATCTTTGCAAGTGCCCGGTTCAGACTCGTCTGCATTTATTACTAAATAATGTGGTCTTGAACCTAATTTTTTGGGAGCAAAAGAAAGCTTTAATCCTGTTGGAAAGCCTGCTCCGCCTCTACCTCGGAGTTCAGAATCTTTTATTTCTTTAATAATCCATTCTTTTCCTTTAGAAATATGTTTTTTGGTTTCTACCCAATCCCCTCTACTAATAGCTGAATTAATATCCCAACCTAGATCATTATATAAGTTTTTAAATATTCTATCTTCGTCTTTAAGCATTTTTTATTTCTAACAAAGTTGTTTTTCCTTTTTCTGGCGCTGTATTTGTTCTATTTTTTACAGACCCTGGTTTTGGTAATTTATCATCTAACAATTCCTTAATTATTTCATCAGCTTTAATTTCATTTAAATCTTCAAAATAATCTTGGTTAATTTGCATCATTGGAGCATTTACACAAGCTCCCAAACATTCAACCTCTGTCCAAGTGCAAAGTTTGTTTTTTGATAATTCGTATTGATTTTCTGAAATGTTTTTTTTACAAATATCTACAATTTTTTTAGAACCTCTAATCATGCAAGGTGTTGTTGTACATACCTGAACAAAATACTTGCCTACTGGCGTTAAGTTAAACATTGAATAAAATGTGGATACTTCATAAACCTGCATGTAGGGTACACCTAATAACTTAGCCACATATTTTATTGCAGCGATTGGTATCCAGTTATCATTTTGTTTTTGAACTAAATATAACAAGGCTAAGATGGCACTAGCTTTTCTATCTTTTGGATATTTTTTTATTTCTTTTTCTACTTCTGACAAATTTTCTTGAGAAAATTTAAAAGATTCTGGTTGTTCTTTTGATATTTTTTTTATAGTCAACGATCTACCTCTCCAAAAACTAGATCTAGAGAACCTAAAACGGCAGGAACATCTGCTAACATATGACCTTTCATTAAATAGTCCATAGCTTGCAAATGAGAGAAACCTGGAGCTCTTATTTTGCATTTATAGGGTTTATTGCTACCATCTGAAATTAAATAAACACCAAATTCCCCTTTTGGTGCCTCCACAGCAGTATAAATTTCACCTTTAGGCACTCTAAAACCTTCTGAAAATAATTTAAAGTGATGAATTACTGCTTCCATAGATCTTCTCAATTCTTTTTTTGGCGGTGGAGTAATTTTACCATCTATAGATTTAACAGGTCCTGAAGGCATTTTTTCAATACAATTTTTAATAATTTCTACACTTTGTCTCATTTCTTCAATTCTACAAAGATATCGGTCATAACAATCACCATTTTTTCCAATCGGAATTTTAAAATTAAAATCTTTATAACATTCGTAGGGTTGGGATTTTCTCAAATCCCACGCTATACCTGAACCTCTCAACATTACTCCTGAAAAACTGTGTTCTAAAGCATCACTTTTTGTAACAATGCCAATGTCTACATTTCTTTGCTTAAAAATTCTGTTATCTGTTAAAAGTGTTTCTAAATCATCTATAACTTTGGGAAAGTTCTCACAAAACAGCATAATATCTTCATTTAGTCCTCTTGGCAAATCTTGATGAACTCCTCCAGCTCTAAAATAATTTGCATGCAATCTAGATCCTGAAACTCTTTCATAAAAATTCATTAGAGTTTCTCTCTCTTCAAACCCCCACAGAGATGGAGTTAATGCTCCAACATCGAGTGCTTGAGTAGTAATATTTAAAAGATGACTTAGAATTCTACCAATTTCGCAAAATAAAACTCTAATGTATTGTCCCCTAATAGGAACTTCTATGTTTAAAAGTTTTTCTATTGCTAATGCAAAAGCGTGTTCTTGATTCATTGGAGCTACATAGTCAAGACGATCAAAATAAGGAACCGCCTGCATATATGTTTTATGTTCAATAAGTTTTTCTGTTCCTCTATGTAGAAGTCCTATATGAGGATCAATTTTTTCTACAACTTCCCCATCTAATTCAAGTATCAATCTTAAAACACCATGCGCGGCTGGATGTTGAGGTCCAAAATTTAAATTCATAGTCTTAGTTTTCTTAGTCATTCTTATCCTTTTCCTTTTTTTTTTCTTCAACAAGGTTGAGATATTTAGTTCCTTCCCAAGGACTCTCGAAATCAAAGTCACGGTATTCTTGATCTAACTTAACCGGCTCAGAAATTACTTTTTTCTTTTCTTCGCTATATCTAACTTCAGTGTGACCAGTTAAAGGAAAATCTTTTCTAAGAGGAAATCCATTAAATCCATAATCTGTTAGTATACGTCTTAGATCAGGGTGATCTTTAAAAGAAATACCATACATATCAAACACCTCTCTTTCCATCCAGTTTGCTGAAGGAAAAATTTTTGTAATAGATGGTGCTATTTCTTTTTCATCTATACTTATGTTAACTATTATCCTTAAATTATTTTCATGACTAAGTAATAAATAAACAATTTTAAATCTTTTTTCACTTTGTGGGTAATCTACTGCTGTAATATCGATTAACTGTTTAAACTTACATTTTTTATTAGTTTTTAAAAATAAAATTGTCGAAATTATATCCTCAACATTAATGTCTATAAAAAGTTGACCAAAATTGATTTCTGATTTTTTTACAGTTGTGGCTAAACCTGAATTAATTGTTTTTTCTAAATCATGAATAGTTGTTAACATTTTTATCTTTCTAAACTTCCTTCTCTTCGAATTTTTTTCTGCAACTGCAAAACTCCGTAAAGCAATGCTTCAGCAGAAGGTGGGCAACCTGGTACATAAATATCTACTGGAACAATACGATCACATCCTCTTACAACTGAATAAGAATAATGATAGTAACCACCTCCATTTGCGCAACTGCCCATAGATATTACATATCTAGGTTCTGGCATTTGATCGTAAACTTTTCTAAGTGGGGCTGCCATTTTGTTTGTTAATGTTCCTGCTACTATCATCACATCTGATTGTCTTGGGGATGCTCTTGGTGCTGCACCAAATCTTTCTAAATCATATCTTGGCATCGCAGCTTGCATCATTTCTACAGCACAGCAAGCTAAACCAAAAGTCATCCAATGTAAGGATCCTGTTCTTGCCCAATTAATTAAATTTTCTGAAGAAGTTGTTATAAATCCTTTTTCACTAAAATCTTTTGCAATTTTTTTAAACTCAGTAGGTATTTTATCTTCTCTTTGGTTAAAACCAATCATATTAGTCCCAATCTAATGCTCCTTTTTTCCATTCATATACAAAACCTACGGTCAGAACAAAAAGAAAAATCATCATTGACCAAAATCCTAAAGAGCCAATGTTTCCTAAAGATATAGCCCATGGAAAAAGAAAAGCTATTTCTAAATCAAAAATTATAAATAAAATTGCAACCAAATAAA